>Ga0172362_10000120_pt1 | contig 54540 bp, 64 predicted proteins | sample LakKivs1_kivu2a2_FD_114534 | JGI IMG/M metagenome (GOLD analysis project Ga0172362, IMG submission 114534) | Sediment microbial communities from Lake Kivu, Rwanda - Sediment s1_kivu2a2 | ecosystem: Environmental > Aquatic > Freshwater > Lake > Sediment | place: Rwanda: Western Province, Lake... | reverse complement strand
TAACTACGAAGGTGGGTGAGTGCGTGAAGCGGCCGTGCTAGCTTTTACGTCACAATTTCGTGCGATCAGTACGAACGAAAGCTCAAGCAGCTCGTCCTCGTTTAATGCTGCAGCGAGCCTTGCTTAAATCTGCTAGTTAGTAGTCTCACTACTAACTACGAAAACATGGAGTACGCGGACCGAGACCAGCGCTTATTTGAACACCATCCGGATTTGATTAAAAAAGTTTTTATTAAGTCAGTTTCCACTAATCAAAGAAGTTGAGGATGAAGTAATGGGGGTGGCTGAATGCGTGCTGCAATAAATGGTTTTGGTCGAATCGGTAGGATTTTCTACCGAGCGAGCTTGGAGAGACAAAGAAAATTTGAATGTGTTGCTGTAAATGATCTAACCGACGCTCAAACTCTCGCACACTTGCTGAAATATGACTCAGTTTTTCGAAAACTAGACATCGATGTGAAAGCCGGAGATGGAGTGATAACCGCGGGGCAGGGAAGGCTGAAGCATATCTCGGAAAAGGATCCCGCTAAACTCCCGTGGAAAGAGCTAGGCGTCGACTTGGTAATCGAGTCTACTGGCGCTTTTACGGACAGAGAAAACGCATCCAAACACATCCAAGCTGGAGCAAAAAAGGTTTTGATAACAGCGCCGGCAAAAAATCCGGATATAACAATTGTCCCAGGCGTCAACGATGGGGATTACGATCCCAAAAGACACCACGTGATATCACTTGGCTCCTGTACCACGAATTGTCTCGCACCGATGGTGGATGTACTCGAAAAAGAATTTGGTGTCGAGAAGGCACTCATGACCACGACTCACGCCTACACTAACGACCAGAGGCTGCTCGATCTCATGCACAAGGACCTCAGGCGGGCTAGAGCCGCCGCGCTCTCCATAATCCCAACCACAACTGGGGCCGCCAAGGCTATGGGTGAAGTCCTGCCCGCGACAAAGGGCAAAATGCACGGCATATCTCTCAGGGTTCCGGTGCCCGATGTTTCCGCAGTGGACTTGGTTGCCCTTTTGAAAAAAAACACGACATCCGAGGAGGTAAACTCAGCTTTCAGGAAAGCAGCCGATGGCAGACTAAAGGGTATCCTACGGTGTGTGGACGAGCCGCTCGTCTCGGTCGATTTCATCGGCGACCCGCACTCCGCCATCGTCGACTGCCCCCTCACCACGGTTATCGGCGGAAACTTGGTCAAGGTCGTCGCTTGGTACGATAATGAGTGGGGCTATTCTTGTAGGCTCGTGGACATGGCAAACAAGATCGCCGAGGGCATGTAGCGGGGAGGATAAGTTGGAGTTCCCAACTCTCGACGAAGCAAACGTCAAAGGCAGAATAGTCATTCTACGCGTCGACATAAACTCACCTATCGATCCCAAGACGGGAGAAATTTCAGACGATACGAGGATACGCGAATGCGCTCCCACCATCAGCGAACTAGTCCACAAGGGCGCACGCATCGTGCTGCTCGCCCACCAAGGGCGCCCGGGCGATGCAGATTTTACGACGCTCGAAAAGCACGCCGCGCGGCTGAGTCACGTGCTCGGGATGCGCGTCGAATACATCGACGACATTTTTGGGCCATCCGCCAGAAGCGCGATAAAAAATATGAGGCCATGTGAAATTCTGTTGCTTGAGAACGTTCGATTCTGCGCCGAGGAGGGCTTGAGCAAGGGCGACTTGGCCAACACTCACCTCGTGCGCAAACTCGCTGCCTTGGCAGATATTTATGTGAACGACGCCTTTGGGGCGATACATCGTTCAAGCCCATCGCTGGTAGGGTTCGGTCATGTGTTGCCAACCTTTGCTGGCAGGCTTATGGAGCGCGAACTCCGCGGGCTGAGCAAAGCGCTTTCCCCGGAGCGACCTTGCGTCTATGTCCTTGGCGGGGCAAAAGTTGACGACTCGCTGGCGATAACAGAAAATGTGCTGAACAAAAACTTGGCGGACCAAGTCCTCACGGGCGGACTGGTGGGACAAACTTTCCTCGCTGCCTCGGGTCTAAACCTGGGAGATACAAATTTACGTGTTTTGCGTTCTATTCTCGACAAAACCGTGGGGTACGAGCAAATGTTGATAAAAGCAAAAGAGTTGCTAGCCAAATACGGCGACAAAATAAAGATGCCACTCGATGTCGTGGTAGATGACAATGGGCGCGCGGTGGAGGTTCAGCTCGAACAGCTTCCGGTGGATCGCATGATGTCCGACATTGGCAGCAAAACGATAGTGGAATATTCGCGCATCATCGAGGGTGCGAAGACCATCGTGGCAAATGGGCCCCTTGGAAGGTTTGAAAATGCGAATTTCGCAAAGGGAAGTTTCGAGGTGCTTAAGGCGATGGCGCGCTCTCCTGCCTATACTATAGTGGGTGGCGGGCACATCGTCGCTGCAGCCAACGCGGCTGGCGTGACCTCCAAAATCAAGCATGTCAGCACGGGCGGCGGCGCATGCATAAGCTTGCTTTCCGGAGAGAAGCTTCCCGTGGTCGAAATGCTGATGCACGCCAAACGCGGGGCGTTAACTTGAAACACGTGGTTGTCATAGGCTTTGAGTCAGCTGGCTTGACCGCTGCGTCCACCGCGCGGGTAGTGAATCGAGAAGTGGATGTCACAGTCATCGAGCGCCGCTTGTATGCCATCTATCACCCATGTGGCATCCCATTCGCGATAGGTGGAGATATCTCTCACATAAAAAATTTGGTAGAACCCGCGCCTCGACTGCCAAACGTAGATGTGAGAACTGCTACCGAAGCTATCTCTCTAGATACAAGCAAAAGAACTGTAGAGGTTGTCAGCCGCCATACAGCCAAACGTGAGATGGTCGAGTATGACGCACTGATTCTCGCGACCGGCAGCTTGGCGCCGAAACCACCTATCCCCGGGGTGAACTTGGGCAACGTGCACACCGTCAGGACTATGCGCGATGGAGAGGAGATCATAGCCGCCTTGCCGAGGGCGACGAACGCCGTCGTGATCGGAGCTGGGCCGATAGGTATCGAAGCTGCTGTGGCGCTGCGCAAGCGAGGGCTTGCGGTTACACTAGTCGAGATGCAATCCAGCGTGCTGCCGGGGATGCTCGACCCAGACATGTCAGATTCGGTGATCGAGCAACTGAGGACGCACGATATCGAGACACTCTGCGGCAAACGTGTCGAGGAAATATGTGGGCAGGATAAGGTGAGTTCGGTCATCGTAGATGGTGCAGAGATACAGGCTGACTTGGTCGCGATAGCCACTGGGGTCAAGCCGGATATAGAGCTGGCGAAAGCGGCTGGCATAAAGGTCGGTCCCACAGGGGCGATTGAGGTCGATGACCACTTGCGCACGAGTGCCCCAGATGTCTATGCCGCTGGTGACTGCGCCGAATCGAAGTGCTTCATAACCAAGCGACCGATGCTCAGCCAACTCGCCACGACTGCCATTCGCATGGGGAAGGTCGCCGGAACGAACGCGGCTGGAGGCGATGAAATATTTCCGGGGGTACTCAACACCGTCGTGACTTCGGCTTACAGACTGGAGATCGCATCGACTGGTCTGACTATGAATACGGCAAAGACGGTCGGCATGGAGCCGGTGGTCGGGCGAATTCGAACTCTAAGCAGACCCAGTTACTATCCGGGCGCTGAACCGGTGATTGTAAAGTTGCTGGTCGAACCGGGCGAGCGCAAGATACTCGGCGGCCAGATGATAGGAGATGGTTCAGCTGAACGCGCAAACATGCTGGCGCTCGCGATAACGCACGGCATAACCGTCGATGACCTCGCGCGCATGGAGTACTGTTACGCCCCGCCAGTGTGCGATTGCATCGAGCCATTGGTAGTCGCTGCAGAAGCCGTGCTACGAAAACTGCAGTGATGGTCGAGCGCTTATTTTATCTTGTCGATGTCGACCTTCAGTTCCTTCGCGATCTGCTCGAGTTCTTTCCAAACTTCGTCGGAGATGGTGATGCCTTCTCTCAGACGTTTTTCGCGCGCCTTACGCTCTGGTTCGCCAGGTATCATTATCTCCTGCACCTCAGGGGCTCTTTTGGAGGCTTTGATCTCCGCCACGTAATCCTTGACTCGCGTCTTGAATTCCTTCGGCGAAACAAACGCTGATGGATCTATCGCTATCATGAAATCTCCTTTCGTACAGAAATCTTTTACTGGCTCGAGTGTTCCGTCGACGCCTTTACCAACACCCGCACGTACAAGTGGGCCAGCGAGTAGCTCAAGGACAAACGCCAGAGCGTAACCCTTAGGGCCGCCGAACGGGCTCAATGCGCCCTTGAGACCTTTCGCAGGGTCTGTCGTCGGCCTACCCTCGCTGTCTATTGCCCATTCCTCCGGTATCTTCTGCCCTTTCTTCATTGCATCGACAAGTTTTCCACGGGCGGCTACGCTCATCGCCATGTCGAGGAGAACAGGCGGCTCCGTCGGGAACCCTATCGCGAGGGCGTTGGTGCCGAGCAGGGGCTCGACGCCTCCCCACGGATGCACGAGGGCATCCGTCGTCGTCGTGACTATGCCTATCATCCCATCGCGCATCGCTAGCTCAGCGTAATAACCAGCGATGCCGAAGTGGTTGGAGTTGAAGACGCCGATGGCGGCGATGCCCTGCTTTTTCGCTTTTTCTATCGCAAGTTTCATCGCTCGAGTGGCGACATAGTGGCCCAATCCGTGGCCACCGTCGATCAACGCCGCCGCCGGGGTCTCCTTGACCACTTTGACGTGAGCTTTTGCGACTATCTTGCCTCGCTTGAGCGCGCGCAGGATGTACGGCAGCCTCATGATGCCGTGCGAAGCGAAGCCCCGAACATCACCTTCAGCCAGAACTTCAGAGGTGGCGTTCGCTTCATCATCGGTGGCACCGAGCTTTTTGAGTAGAGCATGCACTATTGCCTTCTCTTGCTCGAATGTAACAATCATTCAGCTCCCGAAATCTCTTCGGACATCATCCTTAAAAAACATGGTAATGCTGATTGTCTTATTTACGACAAGTTCATATTGGAATGTCTTATTTACGACATCACGCTACGAGTTCTCCACTTCGAAGCACGAGCTCGCCGCCGTTGCCTTCTTCGTATATCACCCAACTCAAGCGAGGCGCCGCCAGCGACATCTTATCCAAAGTTTTCATGACGCGCCACCGTTGGTCATCGCTCCGTACCTCCGTGAAACCCCACCGCGCCTCCTGCGGCTCAAGGCAGCCAAGGATATCTCCCTTCCGCCACAGCTTTATGCGCTTCTTTGGGCTTCGCAAGGTGTTGTACTCGCGGGCTATCCACCTGAGAAGTTCGAGCTCAGCTGACTCCACGGCTTCGAGCGTCTGGTAGTGCAGTAGGCTCATTTCCCCCGCCGATGCTTTGGTCGAAAGGAGTTTATAAAGCAAAAACAACATGAAAAATCAGCTTTTGCACCACTCGACGACATCTTCGAAGAGTTCTTCACCGCCAGTGGATTTAAGCGTGAACTCGTTGCCGCGCTTCTGGTATCGCTTGACCACGAGTTCCGGATCCGCCTGCTCTGGCTCAAATCGCTCAAGCTCCTTCAGCTCGAGAGGCATGGATATCAGTCCGGTTTTGTAGTGCATGCTGTATGGCGCTCGAACGTCACCCATGGGCTTGATGATCGAAGCGTCGAGCAATACCTTGTCAACCCTCTCCTCCTTTTTCGCAGTTTCCGCCGTGGTCAAGCCGGGCAGCTTCTCTGCCACTCGAGACTCGATGAATCGCACGATATCAGCGTAAAAATTGAACATGTTTCGTTCACGTCTTTCAGTCTGAAGTTGTTTTGGCTGATAATCTTTAGGGAGTTCGTGTGGTTTAAATTGTGCCCAGATCTGAAAACCTCGTGACCCAGAAAATTTTATTGCAGGTTCTGCACCGTAGCTGGAGAGTATCCCGTGCGCCGCTCGAACGACCTGCTTTGTCTTCTCCATCGGCACCTGTTTACCCGCATCAAAATCGATCACCAACCAATCGGGGAGGTCGCTGTTGATGCGGTGGATGTATGGGATAAAGTCTATGCCGTGCACATCGAGCCACTTCTCAACATCTTTAGCACTTTTTATCGTGATGTATTTCGGCCCGAGCTTTCGCTGCAGCCATGCGCGTTCAGTGAAAAGTCTGAAGACCGAGACCCACCTGTCGCGGCAGACATCGAGCAAAGCATCGACCACTTTAGGATAGTAGCGTTTTGCGCGGTAGACCTTGAGGTAGTCCTGGTTGAGCTGATCTCGAATTTCTCGCCACCGTTTTTCAAAGTATTCGCGCCCTGCGTCTGTGATCGAGTACTCTCCTGTTTTTGTTTCAACCAATTTTTTCTTCGACAATTCATCGAGCAGTTCTTGAACATCCTGCTCGGAGAAATGTTTGCTGGCATCGCGGCTCAACTTCTCCCTGATGTGCTCCATCTCGACGAATTTTCCTCGCCGCTTTATCGCCAGCGTCATTAAGGTATGATCCTCGGGCGTCGCCTTGGCCATGGACTCACGCAATCTGCCCGAGCTTATCGCCAAGTAGCTCCTCAGCGCACTTCCAGCAGATGAAGCTCGCCTTCGCCTCGCCGGGCTTCACGACCTTGACGTATGCGGCGTCATAGCTCATGATCTGTATCCCTTTTCCGCAGATTTTGCATTTTGGTCCTTTCGCCTTCATGTTCATCAAAAATAACTAGGCAATCAAAATTAATAGCTTCCGCGCAGACTGATCTCGAGAACATGCTCCCAATCCTGAAACCGCCGAAATTCGATCTGAATGAGCTGGTCCGCATCCAAGAGAAAATTGCAAAAAATGTCGTCCGAGAGGACCGCTTTAAAAAACTTAAAACCATAGCTGGCTGCGACCTCTCCTTCGCCAGCGGAGATGAGGCATACGCTGCTTGTGCCCTCCTCGACTACAAAAGCTTGGAACTGATCGATAAAAAAATCGCCAAGGTCAAGGTCGAGTTCCCTTACATCCCAACTTTCCTTGCCTTTAGGGAGTTTGACCCCATGTCGAAGGTCGCTCGAGATATTGATGCAGATGTTTTTATGATAGGGGCCCAAGGTATCGCCCACCCCAGGCGCGCTGGACTCGCAAGCCACTTCGGGGTTCTTATCGACAAACCGACGGTGGGCGTGGCCAAGGGGCGCCTGTGCGGAGAGGCTGAAGAACCTCCGAACGAACGGGGAGCCTATTCCCTGCTCAAAGATGGCAAAGAGGTGATCGGCGCGGTGCTAAGGACTCAGAAGGACGCGAAGCCCGTCTACGTGAGCATCGGCCACAAGCTTTCGCTCAAAACAGCGATCAAAATCACGCTCGAAACCGTCCGCGAAAATCGCCTACCCGAGCCACTCCGCGTGGCGCACGAGCTTGCGACGAGGGCGATGCGGAGTTAAATTTTAGGCTGGAGTGCACACGTGTGAAATGGTGATCGATTGAAATACAAGCGGGCAGGCGACTTCACCGTCATCCGCCTCGACGAGAACGAGCGGATAATCGAAAACTTGGAAAAAGTCTGCTCGAAGGAAAAAGTGATGAGCGGGATCATCCTGTCGGCGGTCGGGGCCCTCAAAGAAGGCACATTGATCTACAGGCGCGGCTGCCAAGGCGATTTCTGCGAGCACCTCGAAATCATCGGCAACGGCAACATAAGCAAGGTGAACAGAAAGGTCAAAATCCATCTGCACATCGCTGGCGGGAACGAGAAGGGCCTGAAAGCTGGACATCTCATCGAAGGCGTGGTGACGGTCTTCTGCGAGGTGGCAATCCAAATATTGCGCGGTTTCTCGATGGAAAGAAAAGTCGACAAAAAGCTTGTTTCACAGAAAGTTTTGAACCCTTACGTGCTCAAACCCTAGGCGATCGAAATGAAAGTTGGCCTGTCCAGCCTGCTCTTCGTGAAAGCGCCGTTGGAGGATGCCATAAAAGGAATTGCGGATGTCGGCGCGAACTATATCGAGATAATCTGCGACCTGCCGCACTTCATGCCAGATTTCGATCTGGCGGAGCTGAAAAAATTGAAAGAATTGTTGGATTCCTGCGGCCTTGGGGTCTCCGTCCACTCGACCTTTTGGGACCTCAACCCCGCCAGCCACTATCCTGAGATCAGAAAGCTCGCGACGACGTACATCAAAAAAAGCATCGATATTTGCGACATCCTCGGAGGAAAAATCGTCGTAATGCACCCGGGGCGCTGCCCAGTTACGGAGTTCGCGCCCTTGGTCGAGATGGGCAAGAGCTGGTATCGTAAATCCATAGAGGAATGTCTGAGGCACGCGAACGATATGGGCATCACGCTGACATTAGAAAATCTCAATGCGGGGATCCGCTATCCTTACTCCACCGCTCGCGAGGTCAAGGCGCTCGCGCAGGAGCTAGACGGGCTAGGTTTCACGTTGGACATCGGCCACGCCTACGTCGGAGAGAAACAGGCTGGCACAAATTCTCCAGAGCAAGAAATCGCTGCCGCCATACGAGATGTCGGAGATTGCCTCACCCACCTTCACATTCACGATAACAAGGGCACCTTCGACGAGCATCTTCCACCTGGTGAGGGTAGCATCGATTTCAAGCCAATAGTTCGAGCGCTGAAGGATGTTAGATACGATGGGATATGGGTCGCGGAGGTCTGGGATCCTAGAGATCCTTTTGAAACCGGTCGAAGAGGCGTGAATAAAACAAGGGAATTGCTGAAAAAATTTTAGGATTGCCGAATTTTGTACGACACATATTCGTGGTCGAGTTAACACCGTCTGGGATAAGGCCGGGGGAGATTTTATGAGCGGTGCTTTAGTGAGCTCGTTCACGTAACCAAGGTAATCCCGCTCGCGCTCATGTACTCAAGTGTACCGCACATCGTTCGGTCATCCCGATCGTCGACGGGGTGCGAATTTCTGTACAATGCCCCGGCCCATATAAATATTCGAATTTTACCCCATAAAACAATTGCCCCCAAATTATACAAAAATATACAAAAATCGTCCAACGTCGATGCTTAAATACGACAGATTTTTAGGCTAACGTTGAATCTCGGCCACGACCGTCGTGAAGATTGGCCCCCGAACATCGATGCGCTTCTTTTTGCTCGTGATGTACTTCTGAGCGGCATCGCTGATGACTACGTTGATATCACTCGGTGACTTGGCCGCCCGCACCCTCACCTTGACCGCGCGATCTCCCTTCTGTGTGACCCGCTCGATCTCGTATGCAGCGAGGGCAGCGAAGGCGTCTATGTAGCGTAGGCCAGTTGATACGCCATCCTTCCTCACAGCCTGCAGGAATTCGTCCTTCTCCCAGCCCTTCGGCGGCAAGCCTATGATGTTCCCTTGGTAGACGTAGATGGTGTTGAAACCCGCTGGCCCTATCAGCTTCGTACCGCTTTCCGGCTCCACCACGCGAACCACGACACGTTTGCCCGCGAGCTCACCCTCGAACGCCTTGAACTCACAGGGGCTCGGCGCATCGGCGTGCTGCTCCGCAGTTTTTACTATCGCGGCGGCTATCTTTTTTTCATCATCTGTGCTCGGCTCCCGCTCAAGCTTTATCATCTTCACGAGCTCAGCATCGGAGAACTCCGTAGGTTTATAAAAGTAGGGGTAAGCCAGCGCACGTATGTCCGTTTCGCCTGTCATTACCATCAGTATGCGCTCAAGACCTATGCCCAAGTTGAACACTGGGTGTGCGATCCCGTAGTTGCTGAGCGCGACCGGGCTGTAAAATCCAGCATCCCCCACCTCTATGAACTCCCCGGTCTTCGGGTGCTTGACGAAGATTTCGAATTCCGTCTGGGGTGCGTAGTACTTAGAGGTCGCTGCCTTTATCGAAAATTTTAACTCTGTAAATCCAAGTTTGCTCAAGATTTCGCGAGTTATCCTCTCCCCATCCTCGAGACTAATTTCCTCAGCAGCGATGACCACCGAAGCCGTCCATGACTCGTAGAGATGCGTCGGGTCGAGCCTCTGCTCACGCCTGAACTTTTGACCGATCGAGAAGAGTTGAAGCGGCAAAGGCTCGCGCTTGAGCATTTCTTTTAGCACAAGGAACCATCCAGCAGTCATGTGACTTCGTAGCGTCAGATCAGTTGGGGTTGGCTCGAGCTTCTTGAATTCTGAGAAAAGCGAAATGATTCCGCTCGCCTGCCCCTCCTCGATGTCCAATTCTTTCACGATGACCTCTGCAAGATCGTCCGCGGGGATAGCTCCCTCCTTGTAGCGCCTGAAAATTCCTTGAAGCTCCTTAACTTCGTCGAACTTTGGAACAATTTTGCGGATCTCTTGAAGTTTCTTTTGACCGATGCCTATGTCCGGGCGCTCCAGCCCCGCGAGAAAAAACACGCGGTCGAGGATGACAGGCGCCTCCGGGCCGTATTGGGCGAAAACTTCCTTCTTCTCTATTATGGTCGGAACTGAAATTTCAACGAAACCCAGTTGGATCAGCGTTTGCCTAGCCTTTTCTATCAGCTCCTGTAGCTCGTTCGACTTGCCCTTCTTCTGCAGCGAGAAGAGTCGCCCCTCCTTCTTGATGAGTTTAGCTGTCTCCAACCACGCCGCCTCATAATCCTTCTTGGCGCTCGTCTTGATCTTTGCCACATCGAATTTCGCCATCTACTTTGTCCTCCTCTTCGCTCGCTCGAGTGCTCGCTCCAATCTCTGCTGCCTGATCGCCGCGGTCAAGTCGCCGCGGGTCCTCTCGAGCACCTGCCTCACCATATCCTGTCTGCGTTTCATTCCGGGCAAAATAGCATCCGGGTAATCGAAACTCATGAGCAATTCAAGGATGTCCTCCATATATTCGAGGACGCGTTCCGCAACTTCCACTTTGTCCGCCCTGATGGAGTCCAAAGCATATCTCCTAAGTTCTCCAGCGACATCCGCCATGGCACCCAGATACGCCTTGTAGGGTGCTTTGAGTTCCTTCGGATACAGAAACTTCCCCTTTACGAGCAACGCCTGCACTATCCTGGCCTCGCAGTACTCTTGATATGCCGACTGCATGAGCCCAGAATCCATCCACGCTGGATCTTTCTTGGCCACCTTCGCCAACGCTGAAAGTGAAGAATTCGCTCGAGACATCTCCTTCCTGACGGTGACCGAATCTCTGCGGTGCATCGCCGCTATGGCCCTCGAGGATGCCCTTATCACCTCACGCGAGAGCTCCAGCACCTTCTCGCGGAGTTCCTCCTGAACATCGAAGTGTCTGCGCATCCCTTGCACAATTTTCTTCAATCTAACCCCATCTAACTCAATAGGCTTTTCTGCTATATTAGAGGATTTGATGTTACGTCTCGCGTTTCTTTGGCGTCAAGTATATCTCAGGTATACGGGGTAAGAGATACGGTGCAAGTATTTTAGAGGCCTTTCCCATATCAGTCGACGTTACTATCCCCACCACTCTACCTTCCTCGACAATAGGAACGCGCCGGATGTTTTTCTCATCCATTAGCTTCGCCAGCTCTATCATAGGGGTGTCTGAATTGGCCATGATGAGCGGCTGCGACATGAAACTCGCCACTTTGATCTGCGCAGGATTCATGTCATTGGCCAGAACTCGCGTAACTATATCTCGGTCGGTTATCAACCCGACAGGTTTGCCCGCGTCGACGACCAGCAGGCTGCCGACTTCTCGCTTCATCATCAATTTTGACGCATCTGCAGCAGTTTTTGTAGCCTCGATCGTCACAACCTCTTTAGTCATAAAATCTTTAGCAGAGACCACCATATTTAGACCCTCCAAGATTCATTAGCTTTAAATCGCCGTTGCGCCTTAAAAAATGTAGCGTTGTTGTAATCATTTTATTCTCAACAATACTACCCGGCTAGGCTCCGATTCATCGACAAGTAAATAACCCGTTTCCTTCGAAAGTTCCCGCGCAAAATCTTTAATTTCATCAAACGACGGCATGTTATCTACGCCCAACCGCGCCCGCGAGTATCCCACACACATGTACGCCTTCGCCTCGATGAAATCGGGCGTCGCTTTTTCTACGAGCCGAGCATAGCCCTTCGCATCCTTGATGTTGAGTCCCTTGACCAAAGTCAGCCTGACCACCTTGCGGCAATCGAACGAGGGCATAATATTAAGGCTCTCATTCAGCCGTTCCCAACCACCGTCGCCCTGCGGCTGGCACACCGCCTTGTAAGTCTCCTCATCGGGCGCAACTATGGAGATGTAGAGCTGCGTCGGCTCGGCTATCTCCTCAAGGACATTTGGATGTAATCCATTCGTCACCAGAAAAGTTGTCATGCCCCGCCTATGACATTCCTCTACGAAGTCGCTTATCCTGGGATACATCGTCGGCTCACCAGCGAGCGATATCGCGCAATGCTTTGGCTCCTGCGCTTCCTTCCACTTTAGTTTGTCTACATCGGGGTTGCCCTTGAACCCACTCAGTAGCTGGCGCTGAAACCTAATTGCCCCTTCCAAGATTTCTGCTGGATCATCGATACCATCCACCCAATTTGGTATGGTTACATCGATATTTCTCCAGCAAAAAATGCATCTATGATCACAAAACGGAAGGCTTGGGGTAAGCTGTAGACAACGATGGCTCTGAATTCCGTAAAACTGTTGCTTGTAGCAGAAACCCATACTGAGGAGACTCTTCCTCGTCCAGTGGCAGACCTTGACCGCACTGTGCTTGTGCTCGCCCACGAAACGGTAGCCGCTGTGCTCGAGCTCAACAATTTGGGCGGCAGAAATCGCCATTCTACCAACTTCGATTATTGTTTTTTCAAACTTTGGCGCAGAACCTTTAGAAGTTGCTCCTTCGCCTCGGACAACTTACCCTTCCCAACCATGCTGGCAGCACCAGCGTGCCCACCACCCGTGCCATCAAATTTTTTTCCAAGTTCCGACATTATCTCACCTAGATGGAGCGAAACCTCCTTACAAAAGCCCTCGCGCGCCCTACCGCACAATCTGATTTCGCCCTTCTCCTCCGAACCTACGATCGCGACATCTGCCCCAATCCTCACGAACATCGCCGCGGCGTCTGCCTCGAAAGAACTCAGCTCTGAAAAAACTACCAATCGATCATCCATCTTATACAACACCAACCTCTGAGCAGCCTTTAGCATGGCCACACGTTTCGACATGTCCTCCGGCATCTTCAGCGCGTCCAACACCTTGCTGTAGCTCGCGCCAGCCTCGATGAGCTTCTGCACCGCCCCAAATGTTTCATCCTTCGCCAATCTGAACTGCCCTGTATCGCTGACGATGCCCGCCAATAACAAAAAAGCCATCTCGGGTGTGACCTCGGCCCCCAGCTCTTTAATCAGCTCCAAAATAATTTCGGACTCTGATGTCGCGCTTTCCTTTACATAATAGAGCTCCACCGACTCCTTCATCCCCTCAACCTGTCTGTGGTGATCTATCACGACTACGCGACGTGCCTTTTGCCTGATTTTCTCTCCGAGCTCTCCCAAGTGCTCGAAACTTGATGTGTCAACTAAAATAATGATGTCAGCGTCCAACTTTGGATCGACGGATATTTTTCGCCCAGCTGCTTCCAACACGCTTTTCGCCATCAGACCGACGCTCTCGCTGACGCCCGCTTCAGCACGGGCTCCAAGCTGATTCAACGCATCCACGAGCGCGAGCGAGCTGCCAACCGCATCTGGGTCAGCGTTGTGGTGACAAAGGACGAGGATTCGTTGCCCTCGCTTCGAAGCCTCGAAAAGAAAATTTGAAATATTCTTCATGACTAACCAGCTTCGCCGGTGGGCTGCTTCGTCTTGAGCGCTTCCTGTATCTTGTCGCGCATCTCGCGAAGTCGTCCCATCACACGCTCTTCCTGGCGCTCTATCGTCTTTATGCGCAGGTCCAGAGTTTCTTTGTTCTCCGCCAATTCTTTTTTCAGGGCCTCTTGATCCGCTTTTATCAATATGCCCCCAACGCTCTTGTAGACCGTGGAACTGGTCGGCAATTTGCCGAGCTCCTCGATCGCTCGCTCAGTTTCGCGCAAAATCAGCTCAAGCTGTTGCTTTTGGGCCACCAACGCCTGAGCCTGTTGCTGAACCTGCTGGAACTGCGCGACCTGATGGCGCATTTGTGGCGATAGTTCTTCCATTCAATCCCTCCCAATCTCCACCATGTCCCGCGCTACGCTCGCCCAGCGCAGGAATGAGTTCAACGCTGCCCTTAGAGCAGCCGTATCCTCTGCCTCTACTTCCAGACATAAAACATTTTTCCTCTTCGTGATTTTTGTGCGACATTTTGCTGCCTCCAGCAGTAGCTCTTCAGGCTTCAACGATCCATATATCGCGCCGGCAATCCTTGCGCTGGGAAAAGACAGCTCCAGATGTGCGCTAGCCCTCTTTGCCCTTGCCATATTCACCAACCACTCGAGATACGTGTAGCACTGGCCCTATCTTCGCCGCGAGACTCGCTCGAAACTCGATTTTGTCTTTACTGACAAACATGAACGCGCCGGTGCCAGCCACCTTTGCCTGTTTTAGCCCCCATAATTTTTCTAATACGTTTGCAAGTTTTTTGGCCCTAGAAGACTCCGCGACGATCTTGACGCCCAGAAGTCGTGTTTTTTGCCCGAGATCCTTCTGTAACTCAACATCACTCAGCTCTATCTGGACGTCTAGCCATCTCCAGCCATCATCGACCTCCAAAAAACGCAAAAATTTTGGTCGCTCGGCCACGCTATCGATTATCATGATTGTATTGTGACCACATGAAATCGCAAGAGAAGATAATTTTTTAACGCTCTTGACGCCCCTCGGCACGTACTCGGCGTTCGGCAGCACTCTTGCCAGCTCCCGTGCCAAAATCCGAGCACGATGGCATGGGTGCCTAGATGTGACAATCAACATTTACTTTACCTTTACTTTATGAACAACATCTGAACGAGTTTTCTGCAGGATCCTTCCCCTGCAGTGCGAACATCTGACGTCCCCGCGCTCCAATTTTTCGAATACTCGACCACAGCTGGCACACTTGTACATCAGCTCTCCTCCTTGGACTCCCTCTCCACTATTTTTTTCTCCAACGGTTTAGCTATCGGCATCGAGGGCAAGTATGCCGCGCCAGCTATTTTCACGCCGCACCGCCCGCACTGCCATATTGCCGTGTTCACGCGCTGCACTTTCATAGCGCCACAGCTCGGGCATTTATAATGCTGCCTCAACTTGCGTTCTATATCCGAAACAAGCTTTCTCGACTTTGTGCCGTAGCGTGGCCCAAATTTTCCAGCCGCGCCAGCTTTCTTCGTGCGTCCCATCGACCTCACCCTAGATGCCTACGAAGCTCGGCCGCCTTTGCCCTCGCCAATTCATAAGCCGCTTTGATCTCCTCCACCGTCAAATATCCTATCCCTCCCTTCTGCATCGCACATATGCTGTCATCCTCGGTGGTGGTTATTGTCAACCTAGCATCCATTACATTTTGTTCGTCCAGCGACGGGTCGACCATCAACTTTCCGTCTATCTTCGCAACTGTCACAGCTACTGGCTTCTTCACGACGGGGAATTCCTCCAGCGTCCACCCCTCGACCTGCGGCTTTTTGACATTCCACAGCGCTGCCACCGCTGCCAGCGAAGCTGCATCGAGGAGGTTTCCATCGTGGTCGAGCGCGTGGAGGTCGATGTATACCATCCACACCTCCTCGCCAGGGGTTATGCCCAGCTTATCTAGGTCGATCGCCTCCGATTCACGTATCCCCCTATCGACCACGCGAGCCAGCTCGATCGAATTCTCATCCGGTGGCCCTAGCTCAAATGTCGGCGACGCTATGGGCCGCAGCTCGGCGTTAACCATCAGCACGCCGCTACTCGGGGTATCGGGAAACGGCTCCCCTCGCTCTATTTTCACGCCCGCCAGCACCTGGGTGTTCCCTATCTTGACGAGCGCTGACCCTTGTGCGCTTTCGATCAGACCAGTTTCAACCGACACCTCCCGGTATTGGTCCAAAGCGCGCGCATCCGTTCGCTTACCTTGGCGCGCCAAATCCACAATATAGTCTCGCTTCACCGTCGAAACCAATTCATACATCTTCATTCCTCCTCAGGTTTAGTCGAATATTTTGCCTTGAGTGCTTGTTTCTGCACCTCGTATATCTGTTCGCATCCTTTCATGGCCAGCTCTATGGCCCGCTCGAACTCCCCCGGAGTGAAGTGACCATCCATCTGCAACAGGGTGATCACTTTTTTGCGCGGGAGCATCGCTATCGGCATGTCCGTCGCCCCATAGTTATCTTCGTCCTTCATCAAGTCCAACACTATCGTATCATCCACTTTTCCGACGGCGACTGCTGACACGAGGTCGCGCATCGGCACACCAGCGTCAGCCAAAGCCACAGCCGCTGCATTTATTCCAGCCGTGCGCGTGCCAGCGTCCGCCTGAAGGACCTCTATAAACACATCGATGCCCGACCTTGGGTAGAGCTTGGTGAAGACTACGGGCTCGAACGCCTCTCGTATCACCTTCGATATTTCCACCGATCGCCTGTCTGGGCCAGGCCTCTTCCTTTCATCAACGGAGAACGGAGCCATGTTGTAGCGACACCTCAAGATCGCTGTGTCTGGCTGTTGCAGGTGCCTCGGGTGAAGCTCACGAGGTCCATATACTGCCGCAAGCACCTTGTTTTTACCCATTTCCACATACGCCGAGCCATCCGCTCTCTTCAAGACCCCCGCTTCAATTTTTAGGGGCCGCAACTCATCGGGACTACGACCATCTAGCCGCTTGCCATCGACGATAAGCTTTTCAGGTTTTTCCATCATTTTCCCTCCGATTTCATTTTTTCCAAAAATTGTTCCACTCGATCGGTAAGCCCACTCGTGTGAGCTTCACGTTCGATCATGAGCAATGCCTCTACAACTGCGTTAACCATCCTTTGATCATCTCCCCACACCATTATGCGTCCGTTCTGACCTACTTTAATCTTACACCCACTTGTGCTCTGCAAGACCATCGCCATCGAACCTTTCTTACCTATGACGCGGGGGACCTTCGCCGAGGATATCTCAACCATCTTGCCACCTCTAATTTTTCCCATGCCAGGCCCGGTCGCATCCAACAGAACCCTCATCCGCTCATCCACATCTCTTATCTCAGCCATGACCACGTCCCCCATGCTCAAAAACTGGTTTATGTCCTCTTTGTCGAGGTCGACCTTCCTGCCCGCCAAATCCGAGACGAAAAGGTTGCCGACGTAAGGGGAATTTAGATCAAGTATCCATCCTGAATGATGGCTGTCCATAACGACCCCGATAACGGCATCACCTTGCCTCGGCACGTAGGGTCCTCCAAGCGGGACCACGCGGATGTCCTGCCCGCGAACGTTCATGAGCCCGATGACGGAAGAATAAATTTGATTGCCCTCCTTGAACGCCCCTCCATATATTGAATGGCTGCCCTCGGCGATCAGCTGCCCCGGGATCACTATCTCGCGATTTTGGGCGTACAACATCATAACACCTTCGTCTGAGCCTCTCCGCGGGTGAGTTCGTTCAGCTTGTCGAAAAACTCTGCCTGAATGCCCGCGGGCACCTCAACTACTGCAGCCCAAGAGCCATCGTTGAGCCACTGCTCCTGCTTTACCGTCGCAAAATTTTTTACGACTCTTTGGGTCTTGCCTGTATAAGCGGCAGGGATCCTGACGGCTATTCGCTTAACCTCAAATTTTAGAGGTACGAGTGGCTGGAGTGCTTTTATGATGTCGGGAAGCTGTTCCTCTGCACTCTTAAATTCATCTACATGCACCCGCGCCTTCTCCATCGCGCTTTCGATCCTCGCCGGCGGGTGTGGCGTCCCAGTCTGAGGGTTTATTGCCCGTTTCGAGATGAGCGCTACCACCTGCCTCAGCCTCTGCTCCCTCATTTGGCGGCGCTGTTCGGTAGTTACTTGGATCTCCCCCCTACGGACGATCTCCTCAGCAACCTTTAACACATCAGTAGTGCCGAAGACCTTCTGCACCATCTCGTCCGCAGCCTTGTCCCCCTTCTTTGCGTCCTTGAAAACTTTGTCTATCGCAAGAATGCCGCGGATATCATCGCTCTGTCCAGATTTTACAGCCATTGCTAACTCTGGGTCCACCAAAATTTCAAAAGTCGTGCTATGGCTCGATAACCTAGCGACGACCGCATCCTCCAATTTTACCATTTCAGCCGTTACTCCCGGGCGGCTCTGGCTGCTGGTTTGGGACCTAGCTGTTTCACATACTTCGAAATTTCCTCGATGGACAATTTTTCGAAGCGCTTGGTTTCAGCCGGGATAACTGCAACCTCAACCTTGGTCGCGTCGAATTCTCCCTCGGACACGGCGCGCAGGGCCTCCAAAGCGAGCACGATCGCGTTGTCGATGCCCATCTTCTCGTCGTACCTCTTTTCAAAAATTTCTACGACCGTCGGCGCCCCACCTCCGATCGCCTGCGCTTTGTACGCCGCCACTACGCCACTTGGATCCGTCTCGAACAAGTGCGGGCCATTCGCATCAATTCCTACGATCAAAAGCCTAGCACCGAACGGCCGAACTCCACCATGCTGCGTGTACATCTGTTTTATGTCGCCTATGCGCTTGGCCAGCATCTCCACATTTATCGGCTCATCGTACCGCAAGCGATTGACCTGCGCTTCTATGCGCGCTTGATCGATTAACACTCGTGCATCTGCTATCAGACCAGAAGCTGCTGCACCAATATGTTCGTCCACTTGAAAGATTTTCTCCACGGATGCTTCCTCGACAATGTTGCTCTTCACTTTTCTCTCGGCTGCCAGAACCACGCCTTCATTGACCTTGATGCCAAGGGCCGTCAAACCTCGCTTGACTGCCTCTTGTGCGTACTGAACCTGGAATAGCTTACCGTCGGGGCTAAAGACGGTGATAGCCCTATCGTAACCTGCTCCAGGTGGCACAAAAGCCATTCATTACACCTCTTTAATTGATGATTGTGATTGGTTATTAATTCATAATCGATAGCATATATAACACTTTGCTTATAAAAAAACGGGGTGCTGTCCAAATAAAGGTCGTCCTCGTCCGTTGATCGTAAAATTTTGATAGTACGTAATGACATTACGTGCAGAAAGATAAAATGTGGCGCCCTCACGTGTAAGGGAAAGCTCAGACAGCTCACAGTCATTTGAAGCTGACTGGCGAACTTCGCTGGGCTCCTGTAGTTAGTAGTCTCACTACTAACTACGAAAACTTCACATACGAGCCACGGCCAGAGCCTATCTGAACACCATCTAAAGCGGGCAGAAACTTCCTCTTGGCCGCCCTTATCGTGCCAGATACTCCCAAAACGCTGAAAGATACATCTCTGTCGCCAATTTGCTTCAACTTAAGGATGGCTGTTTTGACCTGCACTACCTGCTTGTGCCCACATCTCAAGAGGCCACGCCCTGAGCCAGCTTCGAAAAAAATCATCCGTAGTGCACTTGTATCGCCGAGATCTTGCGAACTGCGCAACGAATTTGTGATAGCTCGTGCTACCTCGTTCCTGCTGAACCTACCTGAAACATCAAATGCGACATACCTATGTCTCGGCCTCATCCACATCGCCAGGTCCAATCGAAGAACTGATACTGCCCCTTGTTTTCTGCTTAAAAATGAACTCTTTGACCAACTTAGTTGCAACTTCTTTTCTAGCGGGATAAGCCGCGATCTTCAAAGTGAGATGGATAGCGTCGCCGCTATCGGTCAATGCGAGCTCACCCGCATACGCTTGTTGCTTATCGAATCTGATGTAAAGATGACAAGACTCGTCTATTCTATCGCTGGCTATCTCCCAAATCTTTTTAAGTTCACCTGTACGCGATTTCTCGACCATGCGTTGCCAAAGTTCGTGCAATGTTTTTTTCTGTCCAATCGACGCATCGAATGAAGTGATGGGATTGCCGTAATGGCCTTTGAGTTTAGCCATCTTAATCTCTGTATCATTCGATAACAAAACTCGAAGAGCTGCGATGACCTTTTGCTCATCCTCCGTCGCGTGCGCCAACGTGCTTACTCTTGCACTCTTGAATGGCAATTCCATACAATTTCACTTCAGCCAACGACGTCGAGAACGGACGCTCGGCCTGACTTTTTCTGCGCCCTTGCCCTTGCGCAGTAGACCTCTAGTCTTCCTGCCCGCGCGAGTCAGGCCCCTGAACGCTCTGCCGCGATGGGTGACATCCGTGACCCACATGAAGTCCGGGTCGCTCTGTATCACAGGGTGAGCTGGATCCAACATTATCACTTCAAAATATTCGTGCTGCCCATCGGAGCCGAGTGGATATGAGTTAAGCACTTCGAGGTTCGGATATTTTCGAGCCACTCTCTCTTCAGCCATGAATTGAATATTTTTCTTCGGCACTATCTTCCTGACGCCCATTCGCTTAGGCCGGCGGCCGCGCGAAGGTCTTACCTTGCGCCTTCCGCCCTTCCGAACTTTCACCCTAGCCACGACGACGCCCTGCTTCGCCTTGTAGCCGAGCGCATGAGCGCGGTCGAGCCTGGTCGGTTTATCTACGCGCACCACAGCTGGGCCTTGACGCCACTCGCGCATGCGCTGCTTCATCAGCTTGCTTTGCTCCTGAGAGCCCCAATCATCCCTGATGTGCTTATACATTCGACCACTCTTTCTACTTTAAAATCTCTCCATAAATTATTAACCAAGCACCTCTTTTATCTTCTGTGCGACGATGATCGCTGCATCCCGTTGCGCCTCGACGGTGGAAGCTCCTATGTGCGGGGTCAGCACCACGTTCTGCAGCTTCAACAGCGGGCTGCCAACGGGCGGCTCCTTTTCGTATACATCCAAACAAGCACCGGCTATCTTGCCCTGCCGTAGAGCTTCCGCCAACGCACCTTCGTCAATGACCCCACCGCGCGATGTGTTTATCAACACGGCGGTCGGCTTCATCAAACCTAGCTCGCGCCTGCCTATCATATGCCTCGTCTGTTCTGTCAATGCTACGTGCAGGGTCACGAAATCTGACTGGCGCAGGAGATCGTCCATTGTGACGTACTTCGCCCCTGCCCGCTGTACCAGCTCCGCATTTTGTATGGGATCACACGCTAAGATATCCACCGAGAATGCTTTTGCTCTATACCCGACGGCCGTGCCTATCCGCCCGGTGCCGACGATGCCGAGCGTCTTCCCTCGCAGCTCGCTGCCCATGAGCTGTGCCTTCTCCCACCGTCCGGCCTTCATGCCCGCGTCCGCCTGAGGCAAGCGCCTAGCCCAAGATAACATCAAAGCAAACACGAGCTCAGCCACCGCGATGGTCGGAGCCTCGGAAGCGTTGATGACTTCTATGTCACGAGCTTTTGCCGCCTCAACATCGATGTTGTCGAGCCCCACCCCCGCGCGAGCGATAATTTTCAGCCGTTTGCCGGCATCCATGACCTCTTTTGTAACTTTAGTTGCACTTCTAACGACGATGATATCATAACTTCCAATTTTTGTGATCAACTCGGCTGGCTTCAAGCCTGTAGAAATATCTACTTCTGCAAATTCACGGAGTAGCTTGATGCCGTCCTCATGAATTTTATCAGCGATCAACGCTTTCATTCTTTACCTCCCCTTCGTCGCCACTATTCGTATGACATCTCTATCTTTAAGCACATAATCTTCCCCCTTTCGCATCTTCGTTCGAGCGTCGATTGCGTAGAGAAAAGAATCGCCGAGCTCCGTGTGGATGAGGTATGCAAGCCCGCGAGCGGTCGTCCCTTGAGGCACGAGGAATGCATCTGGCAGTACGTTGCCCTTCTTGTCCGTGAATTTATTTTCATCCTCGACGGGGTAGACCACTATCAGCTTGAGCAGCTCGTATATCGCCTTGTCTATCACCTGCTGCACGCCAGTGGACCCCCACTGCTTGAGTATTTTTCGGATGAGCTCCAGCCCCCGCTTCTGCCGCTCATCCAGCTTCGTCTCATCGACGATTTCAAAATCCGAATCTCCTAGCTTGTAGCGAATGATGCCCTTCTCCGCCGCCCGCCGCAGCACGAGCTCGGCCTCCGAGCACGTTGGGACGACGATGTAACCACGCTCCTTCAACCGTCCAATGTTTGCCGCAGCCGCTGGTATGTCCGCCTTGTTCGCCGCTATCATTATCGGCTTGCTGACCCGCCTTAACTCGTACGCAAAGCGAAGCAAGTCATCGTCCGACCACACGCTTGGGCTAGCGCGACCTATCCCAGAAGCATCCAGCGCCTGCTCAACATGTTTTTCGTTCACGCCGAGCCCACTCAGGCGCTCCGCCACATCTTTCACCACGTTGGCCTCGCCATACTTCGTTTTGCGCGCGAACTCCTTCCATCCTCGTGTTATGATGCCACGCATCCACATCGCAATCTCGACCTCGAGAAAATCGATGTCCTTCAGAGGATCGTGAGCGCCAGGGTCGCAGGGCTTGCCACCCTGATCTGTAGTCCCAGCAGCGTCGATGACATGTATCAGAGCCGCCGCCATGCGAAGGTTGTCCAGAAATATGTTCCCAAGCCCCCGCCCCATGTGAGCGCCCTCGACAAGGCCTGCGACATCGATCATGCGCGCTGGCACGTACCTGATCCCATCAACGCAGGCGGAATTTTGCGGATTGCATTTAACGTTGAATTCTCGACATGGGCATGGACTTCTGACATATGTCACGCCGACATTCGCGTCTATCGTCGTAAATGGGTAATTTGCCACTTGCGCATTCGCCAAAGTCGCAGCGTTGAAAAAAGTCGTCTTGCCGGTGTTCGGTTTGCCGACCAAGCCGAGTTCAAGCATGGCTAACCCCGAGTATAGTATCCCGAGTCCTTTTTCTTGCCGAAGCTGCGCAGCCCGTGATGGACCAGCTGCTCTCGGAGCTTCCTCGCATAGCTCGCATCGATTTCTCCCTTCTCCTCGAGGAAACTGATGATCTCAAGCGCCTGTCTATCGTTCTCGCAACGCCTCAGGTAATCAATCGCCGTGGGCTCGTAACCTTGGACACAATGGACCGCCTTTTCAGCTTCTTTATCATCGGACCGCACAGCACCTATTCGCACGACGCTCGTCCGCTGCTCGATCTCATGCGAAAGTTTTGGAAAACGCTTGCGGAAATCTTCCTGCTCCTCGCTCATCGACACGACATCTCCTTGAGCTGTTGCTCCATCAATATGCATTTGTTTGGAGGCAAATCTTTGTAGAGCACCACCCCAGGTCCGAGAGCAGAATTCGGTCCGAGCGCGATGCCTGGATTTATAACGCTGTTCAAACCAGTCTTGACATCGTCTGCAATTATCGCACCGAACTTGCGCCTGCCAGTATCGACGAACTTTCCGCGCACCGTCACTTTCACATTTTTTTCATCCAAGCGCAAGTTCCCAACTTTGGTTCCCGCCCCAAAATTGCACCTTCTGCCGACGATGCTATCGCCGATGTACGAGAGATGCCCGATGTGCGTTTCATCCATGATGATGCTGTTTTTAACTTCCACACCGTTCCCTACCCTCACCCCATCGCCGACGCTTGTGAAAGGTCTTATGAAGCAGTTCGGCCCGATGTCGCAGTTTTTATCTATCCTGCTTGGCCCCTCGACGTACGCGCCGGCCCTAATCCTCGTGCCATCACCAACCGAAACGTTACTCGCAACGTGCGCTCCATCCTCGACAATCCCTCTCATGTTGGCGGCCTGCGTCTTGAGAAAATGTTCGTTCGCGTCGAGCAGATCCCAAGGCATGCCGACATGCTGCCACCACTTCAACTCATGAAACTGCACAAACCTCCCTTGTTCGATCAACTTTTGAATCGAAGCCGTAATCTCCAGCTCACCGCGCGGAGAAGGTTTGGTTCTCGCAATTGCCTCAAATATCGCAGGGGAGAAGACGTAGACTCCGGCGTTCGCCAATCCGCTTTCCTTTTTCTTCGATTTTTCCGATATTTTTAGGACTTTCTTGCCCTCTGCGACCAACGCACCATAAGGAGTTATATCCTCAACGCGATGCGCACCCAGCGTCGCCGCAGCGCCGGTACTCTTATGTTTCTCGATCATCGCTTCAAGCGAAGGTGAATCGAACATCACGTCTCCATTTACCATCACAAAACTTTCCTTGAAGTTCACACACGAAAGCGCATGCGCCGTGCCCATTTGTTTTTGTTGCCAAACATAAGAGAGTTGCATGCCGAGTTCCATGCCATCGCCAAAGTAATCTGCAATTTCCTCTCTACGGTATCCAACGACCAAAGTTGCCGAAAAAATACCGGCCTCTTTCAACGCAAGCAAAACGTGTTCGAGCAAAGACCTGCCAGCTATGGGCAAAAGCATCTTCGACATCGAGTAGGTGAGTGGCCTCATTCGTACGCCCTCACCCGCAGCTAGGACTATTGCCCGCAAGCTATCACCTACTAATCAATTCCTTCGCATCTTTAACTAAAGCATTTGCCCGTTCGGCAGATCTCGCTTCAGCTGTGATCCTTATGTACGGCTCTGTCCCGGACGGACGGATCAGCACCCACGCACCATCGCTCAAAGTAAGCCTGACTCCATCAATTGTCAGCACTTTCCCGACGCCCTCGAAGGCCTTCTTCGCGCGCATGGCGACCCTCTTCATGGCAGCCACTTTCTTTGCGTTAGGGCATCTGATTTTATCCCGCACGACTGGATACTCTGGCACACCATCCGCAAGCTTTGACAGAGGTTTCGCGGCCTCGTCGATCATCTCAAGGATTTTTGCACCAGCCAGCGGACCATCTGGACAAATATGAACTTCGGGAAATATCCAAGCACCGCTTGGCTCTCCGCCGAAAACCGCTCGATTGGATTTCACAGCTTGAGCAACGGCAACGTCACCAACGCGTGTCCGCACCACCTCACCGCCCGCAGAATTCACGAGTTCATCCACCACTATAGAAGCATCTACAGTAGTCACCACTTTACCCCCGCCTCTTTCTACAGAATGCGCACTCATCAGAGCCAACATCTTATCCCAACCGACGACGCGGCCCTCGTCATCGACAGCCGCAATCCTGTCAGCGTCGCCATCATGAGCGAGGCCAAGATCTGCCCCCAGCGACTTCACGATTTTACCCAGCGATTGCAGGTTCTCCGGCGTTGGCTCAAGAGCTCTGCCTGGAAAGAACCCGTCCAGCTGCGAATTCAGTGCTATCACCTTGCATCCAAGCTCACGTAGTATGAAAGGTGTGACCAAAGCACCTGCGCCGCATGCGCAATCTACGACGACCTTATAACCCCGACTCAACGAAACGGAACCAGCTATCTTCTTTATGTAGTATGGCAAGACATCGGCTTCATCGGCTTTACCGATCTCATTCCAAGGTGCAGCTTTCATCCTTCCGGAGAAATATACATTCTCGATTTTTTCCTCCTGTTCCGGTGTGAAAGCCATTCCATCGCTGCCAAAAAATTTGACGCCATTGAACTCCGGCGGATTGTGCGAGGCCGTTATCATTATGCCTGCCTTGGCGCCCAAGTGAGGTGTGGCAAACCCAACCGCTGGAGTTGGAGCTAAACCGATCTTTTTTACATCACATCCCCCTGAAAGAAGACCGGAGACCAAACATCCCTCGAGCATATCGCTGGATAGGCGAGGATCTTTCCCTAAAACAATCGCGCCCGAATTTTCAAAGCACATCGCAAGAGCCGACCCGATGTCCAGTATCATCTCGGGTCTCAAATCAAGATTTACTATCCCACGAATGCCTGAGGTGCCAAAAAGCCTGCTCATCCTCTTCCCGCCTAGGCCGGTTCACTTAGCACCTTGGTTTTCTGGATATCTATCCGCCTAACCGGACATATTTTCTTTATCACTTTGTAGATATCTGAAGACAGCTTCCCCAATATCGCTTCTTGGATGAACTGGTCAAAAGTGAGCTTCGCTGCTCGCTGCTCGATCACCTCTCTCATGCTCGCTCTAATCGCCTCTATCTTGGAACTCTGAGTCCGTTTGAGCGTCGTGGTCATAGCATTCAATCGAAGTTTGTGACCATCCTGTGTTGTAATCGTCCAAACTCCTTCCACCTTGGATACGCGCCTCCTCACCTGACTGCGAACGTAGTCCCGCGCAATGTCATGGCCGATGAACTTGGTCATGGCGCGGTTACCTTCTACCCCCTTGACCTGAAAATAGAGTTTGATGTATGACTTCGAAAAATCATCCAACAAATCGCCGAGCGTTGACTCCAGAACCCGGCCCTCCAACTGATGTGCATCCATAGCTGGAGTCTCACCTATCCTCGCCCCACCAAACATCGAGGGAGCGAACACTTCGTACCATCCCTTGGCACGCCAAGTTTCCTTGGTCGGTCTTCTCTCTCGCTTTTCAACTTTCTTTTCTTCTTCCATATCTATCACTTGATTGTTTTGGGTGGCTCCGACAGCGAGCCAACACTATCCCGCACATGTTTTGGCCATTTAGATGGGTCGAAACCATGTTGCGCCAAAAACGCAACTACCCAACGGCTTGACCCGAAACCACAACAGCCTGTCCAAATCTCTCGATTCTTGACTTCCTTTATCTTAAAAGTTTCTACGAACTTGGTCTTGTGCACGTTGAAAGAACCAAGCTCTAGCCATTTCCCGTTGTATGGAAGCAGGGTCTCTAGATCGTACGTGGCAATTTCTCGGCTGTCGATCAAATCTTGCGCTATGCCGCCCTCTCGCATGTAAAAAGGAGTCGCCACAGACACTCGCCACTCGAGGTCCAACTCTTCTGCAACTTCGACGCTTCTATCTTTGATATCATCACGAATCTTGACTACGTCCTCCGGCTTGCCAAGAAATATCAACTCTATGCGCCTGAACTCCTGAACGCGCGTCAAGCCCTCCACGCCTCCACCCTCCCAACGATATGTCCAGCCGCTCCTGTCAAAAGCCTTGACTGGGAGGTCTTCTAGCTTGACCCGCTTGCTTGCAAAATATTCGTAGAAAGGTTCGCACTGCGCTGGAGCAAGGACGTAGTATGGCTCTTTCAAACATTTTGCAAGTTTATCTGCTGGCACCTGCTTCGTAAGTTTAAGCTCGCGCTTGAAATCCGCGAAGACTTCTGGTTCTCGCGGCGGCGGACAAACGTAGTACATGCCATCAGGTAATTCATCTAGATAGCCAGGCATCTTCTGTATTACCTCAAGTGGAATGAGCTTCGGCAACATGAACTCTTTGAAACCAAGCTTGGTTATCACTTTTTCAATCAAAATGTCCTCTATCGCCCTCAAGAGTTCAGCATATGGCGCCGCATATATCCACTGCCCTCGACCCGGGAACTGCGCTATCCACCCGAGCTCCTTTGCGATATCAAGTGGATCATCTTTGAAGTGATGCTCCTTGTGCACACCCTGCTGCACAACCTTCGCCTCCGCTCGCGCTGCTGGAACTTCAGCTTTGGCCGATAGCTCTTCCACCATTTTCAACATCCTGTCAACCAGATGGCCACGTAATTTAGCTTCATCTAGATCACGCATCAGCAAAATCGTGCCGTAAGCATCTGACCTTATTTCACACCCAATTTTGGAAAGCTCCCTCTCCGCCTGCTCGGAAAGGTGAACCAACGGCAACGAAATCTTGTATTCTTTAGCTATCACAGCACGCAGACCGATCCTATACTTTTTTCCTATAACCTCGGACAAAATCTTCGTCAGTCTAAATAGTGCTACATGAGCGCGCACATATCTGCCAGACACTATGGTGACTTCAAGCATTTTTCCAGCTGCATGCCAGTTTACGACTTTCGCCGCCTCTGTCTCCTTGTCCTTGGGTGCTCCTTTTTTTAACACGACCTCGTTCGCCTGTGCTATCGCTGCTTCTATATCCCTCTTCGCGGCCTCAAGTCCACCGCCGAATGTACACTCCGCCTTGAGTTCGAATCTCATCATATCGCCTAATTCTTCTAAAATTTGTGTGTATGAAAACCTTGTGCTACAGCATGTTTTCTGCCGTAGAAGTGCATGAAAGCAAATCGTCAAGCGTGGCCAGAAACGTCTCGATCTTGCCATCCATCGCTACATCCGTGACGACTTGTTTGCCACGCCTCGCTGTCCTAATCTGAATGCCGCTCGGCGCCTGAAAGTTGTCCGGGCACAGAGCCGAGGCCACCGCGAGTGCAAACGACTCCTGATCGTATACACATTTTACATTCGCTCGCATCTTCATGGCGACACCTAAAAAGTTCCAGGCTTTACGGTGCCGACCTCTTTTCCATCGGGGGTTATTTTCATAGAACCAAACTGCACCGCTACAATACGGCTAACATCCTTAACAGGGGTTATCACAGCTAGCTTCTCACGCACATAATCTATCTCGTCAATTATCCCCAACCCAACGAGTTCATTATTTGAGTCAGCCAACCCAACTATGACGTTTTTCGCATCCCATGTGCTAATTGTATGCAAGTTCCTGAATTTTGCCTTCAATTCCTGAGCTTTGCTTTCACTCAGCTCCCCACTCACGACGATGAACAGACCTTCTGGCATTTTTTCTGCGTGTATGATCGATGGGTCACCCAAGCTTTTTGGGTCTACCGGCTCTCCCGTGCGGAAATAACAACGCTCAAGTAGTACCTTACGAAGGTCCAAAATTAATCTGCCTGCACCCTCGAAATACTGCGCCAAAACAAGCTCTCGCAAAAATGTGCGGTCGCTGCGCGATCTAGACCTGACATGTTTGGATACTAAAATTCTTTTGACTTTAGATTGATCAACGGACTTTAAAATATGCTCGAGCTCCCCTCCCCGCTGAAGCGCCACTATCATATCTGGTTCCAGCAGCTCCATCTCGTACAGCCTGAAAGCCCTCCCAGGCCCACCAGAAGTCCAACCCGCAGTGTTCACAACTACGATATCAGCGTTCTCTAATCCATGCTCCACCATGCGCTTGATGCCAACCACAAATTCAAGAATATGTCCCGCCGGAGACATCGAGCCAATGAAATATATCGCACGCGGCGGGATATCGCGCAGGAATACCACTGGCTTATCTACCATAACCACACCCAAAGTCGTCGGCGGGCCAACGTCAGATTGTCCCGTGTCTCCATCCACAATCGCGACGCGCAGATTTTTTCTAGTCAACATGTTTGCGATATAGGTCGAAAAAAAGCTCTTGCCGGTATCCACCTCGCCCAATACGAGGACGATGCGAGGTTTTTTTGCGATGATCTCCTCTACAAGCGTGTCCCACTCCCGAGGTATCGTGCGCCCTGGCAATCTTTCCATCTTGCCATTAGGCCCAAGCGTGCACTCTACAACTGCATCGCTTTCTGCTTCTATCGGTATAGATTTCGCCCGCGGGACGACAACTTTAGCCCACTTCTCGTGCAGTCCGCCGATTATCAGAATCTTCCCTTCTTTGACATGGAGACTGGCAAACCCTTCTATTTTAATTACATTTCCGCGCTTTAGCCCAAGTTCAGGCAATTCATCACTCCTCAAAATCTAGATCTGGCCACTCCTTATGTAGTATATCGCGGGTAAACAGCCTTGCTTCTTTCAAATTGGACAACGGTATGTTGCACTCGCCAGATGATTTTTGCCCCCCATACTCGTGACAATCTACAATTTTAATATCGCCCTGTGCGATGCTTGAAACTTTGCCCGTTAAAATACGATTATCTTTAGTTAGGATGGATACTTCATCTCCTACTTTTAATTGCTCGGGCTTTGTGGATTTCACGACCATCGGCAGGCAATTTGCAATTATTCCGGGATAAATCGGAACCTTGCGGTAGAGGCTTTTCAGCTCCGATAATATCACGTCTAGCGCGCCCGGATCATCGCGGTATCTTTCTAGGAGACCGATGATTTCATCGACCAACTTTTGGAGTTCGCTTTCTTCGAATGTCATATGAAAGCCCAAATAGAGTCTACCTAGACTTTTAAAGAGTTGGTGATGTACCTTTCGACTTCTGGACCATCTCCTCGATCAACATCAACAGCTCGTGCATGACCGCATACATCGGTACGGGTCTATCCACCACGCATTCCGCCGCACGATCGTGCCCTCCTCCTCCGATGCCCCCCTGCTCAGGATAGAGCTTCTGTAGACGGTTAGCCAACTCGCTACACATCGCTCCGCAACTCACCAGCCCGCCTCCACCTCGCATAGAAATGTGCACACCTCTATCTTTTGGACAGAACACTATTACCATCGTGTGTGGATAGCCAGACTCTCGCTTCAGCGGTTCCAAACGCGCGGATGCGACGTATGGTAGAAGTGCTGGGAAAGGTGCCCCATGCATCGCCGTGGCCTCCCTCGCGAACAGTATGTAAATGCCAACTCCGTTCATCTCACCGAGCAGAACAGAAGCGTTCTCCGCTCGCCTACTCAACAAATCCCAATCCCTCTTGTAATACTCAAAAACACTTGCGAGTTTTTTTCCGTCTGGCAGACTGACCATAAAATCCGATAGGGAACGGAACTTTGCGACTTCGACGCGCTTGCTCAGAAAAGCCGACAACGTCTCAAACACAAAGCTCGGCCCATAATCCACATCGATGCTCTCGTGTACGCGGGCGTACATGTGAGCTAGACAACCCACGTGTAGAACTTCGGCTATCTGATTTATCAGTGCGGTCCTCTCCCTATCTACGATATCGAAAATCGTCGCACGGTCCAACTTGGGTTCAAACATGTTGGGGAACTCTTCCTGCATACGAGTGACGAAAGGTTTGACAAAATCTACGGATGTCTTTTGTACAGGATCGAACGCAAAGTCTCCCCTACATCCCAATATTGCGGCAAAATCGTCGCACTCATCGGCTAAATTAAGTTTGCTGCTTACCATGTGGCAGAGTAGGGAAGCCGCAGACGGAACAGACTGCTCCGCAGATGGGTTGAACAGCACACAACGCTTCGGCATGCCATCGTTCGGGTGATGGTCGATGATCACAACCTGTTTTACCATTCCCAAAAAATCATCGTAGTAATCGAACGTGCCTTTATCCGCCAATAGAAGCATGTCAAAAGAATCGGATTCGAGCACCCTCTGAAGCTCGGGAGCTGTGAGCCTGAAGTGAGGTGGAAGCTTCGTGACAACCTCCGCGTTCGTGTATTGCTGGAGTAACCTCCGCATGATGACTGCGCTACCAATACCATCGAGATCGTTATGGGAAAAATTCAGCACTCGCGGACTTTTAATCTTTTTAAGACCTTTGAGCGCTTCGAGGACATGGACAAATCCTTTATCGGTCGTAGATAGATGCTGCACCTGTTCTGAGTAAAGCATCATGCACCACCAGCTTCCGTCAAAGCTTGGTCCAGTTTTGCTATAAACTCATCCATGCGCTCGCGCGGTATCCTCGCCGCGGCTGCCACATCATGCCCACCACCGCTACCTCCAACCTCGGCCGCAACTTTCGATAATACGCCACCGATGTTCAAGCCCTGCATGGCCAGTCCAGGCGTCGCTCTGACTGATATTTTTATATCGCCCCCCTCGCCATCAGCTATCCCAACCACCGGCTTGTCGGTAGGTATCAGCCCTGACTCCATCGCCAAAGAAATCGCCTCCCCCACCATCGTCGACTCAATTTCGTCCGCAGTGTAGATGTAGCGCATCCTTGGTGTGACCTTGAAGGCTTCCATCTGAGCGTCGAGCCTGCTCAGCGTCCGCACCATCTGTTCCAAATATCTGCTCATCAATCCCCGCGCTTCGTTGTAAGCGGCTCGATCCCCGAGCGCGGCAGCGAAACCTATCTCAGGCTTGCGGAGCCTGCCGCACGCATCCAACATCGCCGAATACTCTCGAATATCTCGTGGACTAGTTATGCCATCGGCCACCAACTCGTAGACCATGCCCCACAAGGTGTGACAAAAGTCCTCACTGGTGGCCACCTGGCCCACCTTCGCATATATCGCGTCTCTCACCCGTTTTTCAGTCTCGGAGCCAAGCTCGGCAAAACTCGCACTCGGAGAGATGCCCAATCCATCAATCAATTTTTTACATTCGGAGGAGTTACCGGACAAGTTCGGAAGGTATGGTCGTATGCACAGCCGCAGACATTCCACGGTGGGCGAAAGCTCTCGTCCGACCAACTTCAGCCCCTCATTAATCTTTATCAAACCAAGGTCGATCGCCCTCTTCACCAGCACTTCGTTCACCCCGGTAAAACCCGAAAAAAATTCTTGACGGTCACCGAGCGCGCCGACGACCGCCAACCCAATGAGCGACCTGAAATTTTTGTCTATATTTTCTACTACTACATATGTAGCGCCAGCCGCCCCGACATCTTTTGCCCCATTAAGACCGCATGCATGTGGGTTGAGGTAAGAGAGGTTCGAAAGCTCTGGAAATTCTCCGGGGTGGTGGTCAAGTATCAGAACATCGCGTCCCGCCCCGAGTATGAACTTGTGTATGGCAGCCATCTGCCCGGTTCCTTGATCCATAAAAACAAACAGGTCGTAATCCTCGTTACCGAGCTCAGCTATCTCCTCAGGCTCAAGCGGCCTGGTGAACTTGATGTGAAATGGAACGTTGCAGCTGTAAAGACACCGCGCCAAGATTGCGCCAGCTGCGACGCCATCTGAATCTGTGTGAGTTATAATTTTGACCCGGCTATCGCCTGTGAGATGTTTGTTGAGGAATGTCGCGGCCGTTTCCGACGCCCGCTGGAACCTCCTGATCTCTGCGCGGCCCACATTTTGCACCTTTCTAACGTATCAGTAGGGCGGCCCTCTCCGGCTCGTACCGCCAGCCTTCCGGCAACTTCCCGTTCTTGACGTAATATTTCGCTAACTTTTGAATCCTAGCCTCGACTACCCCGAGGGATCGCCTCGATGATTGGTCTTTTTTGTTTTTCTCCAAGTGCTTGCGCAACATGACCGCCTTCCTTATCAAACTCACCAAATCTTCTGGTAAGCTTGACCCCACGCCACGAGCCGATAAAATCTGGGCGATGCTCTTGCCAGTGGCCTGCTTCACGTTGGGTACGCCGTGCTGGTCGCGCAATATCATCCCTATCTCACTCGGGTAGCGGCCTTCTTTAGCGAGCTTCAACACGAGCTCCTCGACATCCTGCCCAGAAAGCCCAGACGACCTAGCCGCAGACCTTTGGTATTCAGCCATTTTTTATCCTCGACATCAAACCGTTTTCCTTTGTACGTACCACTTAAGAAACTTTCTTATAGCCATCGCGCGGTGAGAATACTTGCTTTTCTCCGCGGTCAACATTTCAGCAAAAGTTCTGCCATCGCCTCGCTTTGAAACAAAAACTGGATCGAAGCCGAAACCGTGATGCCCCCTGGCCTCGGTCGTGATGATCCCGCTGGACCTGCCACTAAAAACTATTGGCTTGGACTTGGGCTCACAGTAACTGACAGCAGAGCGAAATTCTGCATCCCTATCTTTTATACCCGCCATCAGCTTCAACAGACCTTCGTTACCTATAGTGCGGAACACATAGTTCGAGTATGGCCCAGGGAAACCACGCAATGCTCGCACGAACAACCCCGCGTCTTCGACGAAACACGGTTTGCCCAAGATCCTGCAAGCTTCCTTCGCGCTGAAGCCAGCGATATCCTCCAGATCATCCGCTTGAATCTCATCGCATAGAACGTCACGCATCTCGATCTTCACCCCATGCTCCGCTGCAATCGCCTTCGCTTCCTCGAACTTGTGACGGTTGCTCGTGGCGAAGATTAGTGCCATGCTCGTTCCTCCTTCGATATGTAGCGTCCCCTCTTCTCAATTTCATCAACGCGCTTTATAACATCGCACACGCCCTCACCAAACTCTCGCGTATAGCCGGCGATGACAGCGCGATAGGCTTCCTCCGTCACCTTGAAATGAATGCTCTGCAACGCGCGCTTGAGCAGGTGCAGGTCGACGCCCTTGGCCTCGAGCGATGGATTGTATTCGCCCAGCCCGAAGTCGACGAAGTAAACCTTGCCATCGCGCGTCAAAATCATGTTCGATGTCGTGAGGTCACCATGAACTATTCCAGCTCGATGGAGGCGGGCCACCTGCCTGCCGATCACCTCGCAAAGCTTGCGCCTAGCCGATGGCCTCAATTTATCCAATATCAACTTGACCTGCCTGCCGTCGACGAACTCCATCACGATGCGCATGCCCACGCGGTCTACCTCATAAACAATGGGCGTCGGGACCCCTGCGAGCTTGGCATCCGCGAATAGCTTGGCCTCGAGCGCCGTGCGGCTTGAACGCAACTGCTCGTCCAGCTCTGGGACACGGTAGCTCTTTTTTATGCGGTGCTTGACGATGACCTTGCCCTCGCCGGCGGTATGAAGCACTTTCGAGAAATTTTCAAGGTAAAGGTTTGCTTCCGCACCTTTCTTTATCAACGCCATGAATTTCTCCCAGCATTTGCATTAGTGTGCATTTGTTTAACCATAGCGGCAGAAGCTCTTAGAACGATTTGAGTTTGAATTCCTTCTCTCATAGCAGTTTGATGTGGTCAACTTATCCTGCTTTTTTAATTACCAAATAAGTTTTTTCTTTACTATCTTATCTTTTCTACTTTCCCGTTATCTATGAAATATATCTCAACGTCTTCAAGCCACGGATTGTTTCGCCTCGCATAAGTCTCGAATACTTTACGGTTACCTAATCCAACAATCATCTTTTTCCATTTCTTTCCAGTCGATTCCTCAAGCTTTTCCATGAGCCTAATGTGCTGGCTCATAAAATCCATTTGACCAGATGGAGAATCGCCTTCATAGTCGAATTTTTTCACATCTCCAACAATCCTATGTTCTACATTAACAACATCAAATTCTTTATACTTCCCATAGATCTCAAGCCGCTGTTTAGTTAGTGGGATACCCAAAGACTCCGACATTACCCTCGCTGCCCTTTTTTCGATTATCTTTCTGTCCTCGCGTTGGGGCATGTTCCTAACTTCTTCTACTGGCATGATGTCGGCTAATTTTATTTTCTCCTTTTTCATCTATCCACCGCTCACACTATGGTGTGTGGAAGTTTTAATAACACTTTCTAATATTCATATTTAAGCCTAAAAATCCAAATAACCTGTGAAGGTGCTAAGGTGAAAGAGCGCGGGACAAGCACGGGGGTACTCGCAGGAACAATTGTTGTCATAGTTGTTGTAGTAGCAGTTGTGGCTGCTGTGATCTTAATAAATAGTAATAGAAGCGGTGGCGGGAGCGGTGGGGGCAGCAAGGTTGAGGTGACGAACACGCCTAGCACAGTGCACATAGGTGACCAAGCAACTTTTACCATCTCGGTCACAAACAACGAATCAGGCACCATGACTATACTCGGAGGAACAGAGAAAGCTTACCGTAACGGTCAATTAATAGACACACATTCATCCTCCATAAATGAGTTTTTTACCACAACAATCCCAGCTGGACAGACTGTCACAGTTTATTCGGTAACTGCTCCAGTTCCTAGTACATACAGTGGCACTAGTATGGTCGGTACCTGGACGTATGCATTATCTCTTGACACGAACTATGGGGCGCTCACAGATTCTTGTTCTTTGACCGTTCTGTCATGAGTAGCTTGGGTAGGCACCAGCTGGTACACCCCCAACACCATATTACTTTCGGTGACCTCTCTCCCCAAAAATCACTTAAACGGCACTTCAGACTCTTCACGGATGAGAAATTGATTAGCGATACCCCAATTCAGATTAATATCCCTAGACAATACTACACCAAAGAATATGGCAGTATTAAGAAAATTGGATGCCAAAGCCCATCGATTTTCTTTCCACCGCAATACACTAGCTCATTAGCGAGTTTGATCGAGGCATTAAAAGTCGAAGGATATTGGAGAAACGATGGGTACGGATCCATCTGTAACGCCAACAAGCCACTCATTGATTACATTCAACGGTTGTTGGAAAACCTCGGTATTCATGTTACCCGAAGCCTTGCTCTGAAAGTAAAAGTCGATCCAGATACTAGAGATAATGAAGTGGAAGTTTTTAGGGATAGCAAACCAGTGGAGTTCCACATCCAAAAATCCCCATTTAACAAAACAAGGTTTATCGTTTTTCGTGCTCATGAACCGGCCGAAAAATATTTTTTCAAAGTTGGAAAGCGCTCGTACGACTTGTCGATAAAAGCCCAAGATACTCACATCGAAACTGACTGTGAACTTCCAACATTCGCATACGTTAATTTGCAATTTAGAAGTCTTACCTTCTCCTCTTTGTTAAAAGATGCTCTCGGAGAAAACGGCGGCAATAAATCACGTACCATCCGGTTAAACACATTCCTCAAAAAATCTTCACCAAACATAATCATGGCAGCATTTAGCATGCTTGTAGACTGTGAAGGCTCTATCAATTATTACAATTTATTCAGGCGGATCAAAATTAGAATGGTGAACCGACAGTATTTAATGGATTGGCTAAAACTACTCAACCGCTTGGGAATCCACGCTATTACATACAAAGACGGCGCGTTATATGCATTATGCATTGAGAGCGCTGAAGATTTTAGAAAATTAGTGAGCCACGGGTTCGAACTTCATCATTCAGTTAAAAGAACCAAATTTCAAAAGGTGCTCTGTAGCTACAAAAGGTTTCAAATTTCTCGAAACAGCGCACTTGCTTTCTACTCACAAGAATTGAGGAAAATTGGACGCCCAGTATCTGCTCGAGAGCTAGCCATGATCATCGGAAAAAGCAAAAGAGTTATAAATCACTATCTAAAAATACTCCATGACAAAAATTTGGTAACGGTAAACAAAACCCATTTGTCTTATCTTTATTCTCCCGCCTAGGTTCTCCACGGGATGTCTACTTCATCCGTACGCCATCGTTGCCGAACAACCGTTTCTTCCAATTTTTGTCTTACTCCGTGTTTGTATGCCAACAAGCCAGTCCAAGCGATCATCGCGCCACAATCTTGGCAAAACTCCTTTGGTGGCACAAAAAACTTCGCCTTGTGTTCATCCGCCATGAGCTTGAGCATCTCCCTGAGCCTAGTATTTGCAGCAACGCCACCGGTCAGCATGACTTCTCGCTTCTCGGTGTGCGCAACCGCCCGCTCGGTGACCTCGACGAGCGCGGCAAAAGCTGTCTCCTGCAAGCTGTAACAAAGGTCGCGCAAGTCAGCGCCTGCGCGGTGCCTACGAACGGCTTCCGTCATCAATCCCGAAAATGACAGATCCATGCCCTTGACGACATAGGGCAGGTAAATGTAACGCTTGCCTTCGCGCGCTAAACGTTCGACGTTCGGGCCGCCTGGATGCTGAATACCAACCTCCCGAGCGAAAACATCGAGGCAGTTGCCAACCGGAATGTCGAGCGTCTCCCCGAAGACACGATAACGCCCCGCATCGAACGCGATGACTTGGGTGTTGCCCCCGCTCACGTAGAGTGTTACAGGATCTCTAGCCTCCTCGGTCAAACGGCCGATCTCGACATGAGCGATGCAGTGATTTACGCCGATTATCGGCACATGGAGCCAAGTTGCTATCGCTCGAGCTGCAGTTGCCGCCGTCCGAAGACAGGGACCAAGCCCAGGGCCGAGAGAAAACGCGATCAGGCCGACATCTTCCAAGCCGATCTTCGCTTTTTTGAGCGCTCCGTCCAAAGTTGCGCGCGCGTTTGCTGCATGAAACTGCGCTGCGTCTCGAGGATGGATGCCTCCTTCCTGCGGCACATAAGTTCTTGAAACATTTGCCAAGACCCTTCCATTTGAGTCGACGATGCCGATGCCGAAGGTGTGCGCAGTACCTTCGATGCCCAAGCATAACATTTATGAACCCCAAACAATTGCTTTCGTGAACTCTTAAAGCGATTGAGGAAATCAAAAATAGCTGCCGCTGCCCTGGGTGAGAAATGCCAAAGCCAAGAGTAAAAAAAGCTTTACTCGGTAACGACTTCAGCTATTGCAAATCTTCGTCGCAGTTCCTTTATGCGGATTTTTACCTCATCCCCGACATTGACGCCGGGCACGAAGACCACGAATCCCTGAACGCGAGCTAGCCCATCGCCGCTCTTTCCCTTGCCTTCGATCTTGACGGTGTGGACGTCGCCAACGTTTACGGGCGCTGGTGGCCCTCTTGGACCTCTTTGTCTATACACTTCTCCAACTCCTGTTTTATGTCTAGACGAGCACTCTTAAATATTGCCTCCGCAAGTTGCCACCGACTTTAAAAGTGATTTTGTACATTCATTAATGGCGAATGTATGTTCTTCAAAAGGATTTTTGGTAGGGGTAAACCCAAAGAGCTGAAAATTGAAAGTATATCCATCGAAGCTCTCCGAGAACGGATAGATGCGCTCAAAACGGAAAAATTAGCAGCTGCCCAACCAAAACTAACCGCCGATTTCAGCAAAATCGTTGAAAAGAGGGAGCGCATACTCTCCGGATTGAAAAACTTGGGTGCGGCTGAGTCGACGGAAGAAGTCTACGCTGGGCTATACAAGACGGTGGACGAAGCGAGACGACTTTTGATCGATAAGCTGACCCGCGCTCTTCAAAGCATTCGGGCCCCGAACACGACTACCTCTTCAGACCTAGCCGCCTTCGACAGTTCTCTGGCGAGAGCCGTAAACCTCATGACAGATGCTACCGCTGCCCATTACTACTACGTGGCGAGATTGTTCGCACAACACCTGCATACAATAAAATCGTGCTTACGGGAGTTGCAAAGTTTTGCTAAGGATATACACACAACTGTAGAAAAAACTCTCTCCGAAATCCGTTCGTTAGAAGAAGTCTCCTCAAAAATAGCTCTACACATCGATCTCGTTCAACAAAACAAGAATTTGCGCACAAACATTGCGCCGTTAGAACAACGCGCCATAGACTTAGAGGGACTCATAAACACTGAAAGGGCTCAATTAGCTCAGCTCATAGATGACAAGGAGTTCAAGCAACTTGAACGTTCCCAAGAAGAGCTCAAACAAATCGAGCACGAACTATCTCAAGCTAAAGCTGTGGCAATACATACTATTCTTAATTTTAGTAGACCGCTCAGAAAGATGAGAAAATTGGTAGCAGATGGGGGGTATCAGATAGATGGAGAAACTGCCAAAATTCTTGAGATTTGTATCGAAAATCCGATAAATGTTTTTCAGTCTGATGAAAAGCTCGAAACAACAGCGGTGCTCTTGGAGAAGATGATAGAACTGATAGAAAAAGGCAAGATAATCTTGGAAACTCGCGAGCGTAAAAAGAGGGTTGATGATGCTCGCTCCATCATCGAGAACAAGACGCTGGTAGAGCTTAAAGAAAACATCGAACGGCTAAACTCCAGAAAGCAAGCCTTGGATGATCTGCATCAAAAATCATCTCTCCTGAAGAAAAAAACAGAATTAGAACATGCGCTCGAGAGGCACGCGTTGGATTTAGAACACGTGAAGAAGTCTCTTGAAGAACTTCGCCGCGACTTGCAAAAAAGCGACGAAGAGATAGATAGAAACAAAAACGAGTTGGAAGAAGCTGCATCCAAAGTTACAGGTACAACTGTAAAAATCACTTCTTGAAGTCCGTGTACCCGCACTTGCCACATGCCAGGCGATCACCGTGCTCCGCCATGAATATCCCCGGACCGCAGCGCGGACAGCTCTGCTTGAGGCGCGTCAGTTTGTCCCCTTCTACCTTGTAAAATTTCGATTTTGCAGTTTCTCCTTTAGCCACCTTTGCCGACCTCTTTCACTTTTTCCTCTTGAGCTTTTTTCTCCTGCTTAGTTTCATCCTTTGGTTTCTCTGGTTTTTTTCTCCTCCACTTTTTCCGGCTTCTCTTCCGATTTTTTGGGCTTCTCAACCTTTGGTTCTTCCGGTTTCGCCTCAGCCTTTGCCTCCTTTGGCAGGCCACGCGCCAGAAGATATTTTGGCTCCAACGCTGCCAACCGCTCCTTCGAGTTGTATGCGCGGGCTATGCCCGATGCCTCCTGCCTACCATGGGCTCCAGCCAATCTCTCGATGACAACCAATTCCTGGGGTACACCCAGTTGAGCTGCCACCTGAGCACGAACGTCCAAGCGCTTTGGAGTCGGTCCACCAGCGTGGTCTACCTTGAACTTTATTTCCACTCGCTGAAACAGCGGGTTCTCGGACTTTTCAACTATCTCCACTTTCATAACAATCCCTATCAACTTGAAGCGAGCCCTATTAAACTTGATTGCCAGCAACTACTCAAAAAGCGTGAGAATGTCACTAATTTCACGCTTCTTCTCCTTGGTCACTTCCACGAGAACGATCCCCTCATTCGGCTGACCGTACGCTACGACCGATCCGAGTTGGGCCATTAGGATTGCCGGCAGGGTCGCCAAGTCTTCCTCCCCTTCCACGACGATTTTGAGCGGAGGAACGGCGTTTCTCACCGTGTCTTGAAGCTCCTTCGTGATTTTAGACGGAGGGTTTTTCACGCGCTGCGTTGGAACATGATAGCTATCGATCACTTTCTTTATTTTTCCATCAGCAGGGAAACGCATGATCAAAAAATCTATTATTGCCACATCCGGCTTGATCCCTGCCTCCAAAAAATCCGCTGTCACGCGATCGCCGACCGTGATCAACCTCACAGGGCGTAATTTTTGGATGTAATCGAACGCTGTCTTCTTATCCGAAAACAATTTCCCTAGCGGGCGCTTCAATAGCGGCCGCACACTTTCCGGAAGACTCAACACTATCGAACCCTCAATGCGTATTTTCCTGGAACGCTGAGGTTCAGTTTCTTGGCTATGGTGGAGTTAGAAGGGTCCAAGATTATGACGTAGCCGGACCAGTCGCTCGAAAGCGATGATGTCTTGCAAACTGGACAAACATTGCCGGAAACTATCATGTTACAATTGCGGCAAGCTTTCTCGCTCAAGCTTTTGCCCCCTTGCGTTCCTCCTCTATCCATTCGAGCTTACCGAGGCCGGGCTGACGCATCGTCAAACCGATTTTTCCGCCACCACCCGTAGCTCCTGTCACACCACGTTTGATGCTCACCGTCACTATCCTCGCCCTAACCTTGTCGCCCTCCTTCAAAGAACGCTTCGTCTCCTTGCCGTAGAGCGAGCCCTTCTTCTTATCATATCCGACGAAGTCATCCGTGACCTGAGAAACGTGTATCAGACCATCCATCGGCCCGAGGCGCACGAAAGCTCCGAACTCCACTATCTCGACGACCTCCCCGAGTATCAACTCCTGCAGCTCTGGCTTGTAGACGAGGGCATCAAATGTAACGTCATGGTAGCTTGCGCCATCGCCCATTATTATTTTTCCAGGGCCGATGTTTTTCACATCCGTAATCGCGAGCACCACTCCCACATCTTTGTCCGTTATCCCCTCGTATGTCTTGCGCAGAATGTCGACAATCGCTTCCTCGAGCGACTCCTCAAACCTACCGGGTGGAACTCGCACCGTGTCCTGCACCGTCAGAATTTTATACATCAGATTACCCCAGCCATTACGAAGATCAGTGCTACTATCGACATAAGCTTAATTAAAATGTTTAGAGATGGGCCAGCTGCGTCTTTTAATGGATCACCCACTGTGTCACCAACTATCGCTGCTGCGTGCGTCGGCGTATGCTTGCCTCCGAAATGGCCCATCTCCACGTATTTCTTCGCGTTATCCCATGCCCCGCCTGCATTGGCCATGAGCAGCGCAAATATTAAACCAGTCACTATACTCCCCGCTAAGAATCCGCCGAGTGCTGCTTTTCCTAGGATTAACCCGACAGCCAATGGCATAATCAACGCCACAACTCCTGGTGCTATCAATTCCTTCAGCGCTCCTTTTGCTGCTATGTCGACGCAGCGCGCATAGTCTGGCCTAGCTTTACCTCTAAGCAACCCCGGAATCTTTCTAAATTGCCTTCGTACTTCCCCAACCATCTTAAATGAATTTCTCCCAACCGCCATAATCGTTAAAGCACAGAATAACGCCACCACACCAGCGCCTAAAAACAAACCGGCCACAACCGAGGGCTCCAAGAGGCTAAACGCGCCCGGTGTGTTAAAAAGTCCAGCTTGCTGTGCATACGTCACAAAAAGTGCTACAGCAGTCAAAGCCGCTGAACCTATCGCAAATCCCTTGCAAATTGCCTTGGTAGTGTTTCCCACGGAATCAAGAGTATCAGTTACGCCCCTGACTTTATGAGACATGCCCGACTGCTCAACTATGCCACCAGCATTGTCTACTACTGGGCCATATGCATCCGCAGCTACCACTATCCCAGTAACCGAAAGCATCCCCACGCCTGCCAAGCAAATGCCGTAGAATCCTAATATTCCACCACCTAAAACTGAGTATGCCACCATTACAGACGCTGCAATAAAGACTACTGGCAAAACTAGACTGAGAAGACCAATCGAGAACCCGTTCAATATATTTATAGCTGTTCCAGACTGTGCTGAGCTAGCCAAGAATTGAGCTGGTCGATGAATGTTATTTGTGAAATAGTCTGAAGTAATGCCGATCACTACTCCTGAAATTAAACCTGCAAGTATAGCAACGAATAGTTTCCATCCAACTCCCCAATCAAACATGTATCTTGCCGCAACTACAGAACCTATCGCTGTGATAACGCAAGCTATGATAGTTGCGCTGTTAAGAGCAAAGCTGGGGTCTCGACCTTTTTTAACTCTGACAAAAGCGATGCTCAATATTGACGCGAGTATCCCAATCGCAGATATTACCAATGGCAAGAGCACCGCATTAGTACCGAAATTAGTTAACACCACGAAACCTGTTATCATCGCTGCGACTATGCTTGCCACGTAGGATTCAAAAAGATCAGCGCCCATACCTGCGACATCACCTACATTGTCGCCAACATTATCAGCTATAACGGCGGGATTTCTTGGATCATCTTCAGGGATTCCTTTTTCAACTTTTCCAACCAAATCGGCCCCCACATCCGCAGTTTTCGTGAATATCCCGCCACCCACACGAGCGAAAAGCGCCACTGAGCTTGCACCAAAAGAATATGGCAAAACAAAATCTGGATTGCCCAACCAAGTGTAGAATATTAACACTCCAAGCAAACCTACGCCGACCACTGATAGACCCATCACAAGCCCACTACGAAGCGCTACATTGAGCGCCTTTGCCACACCAGAACGAGCAGCTGTCGCCGTCCTTGAATTGGCCCTTACCGCTATATTCATACCAACAAAACCAGCGATCGTCGAGGAAAGCGCACCACCTGCAAAAGCTACCGATGCGTGCCACCCCCAATTTGGAGCGATGAAAAGCAGGATTGCGACGACCACCACAAATGCCCAGATCGTCGTGTATTGCCTCTTCAAGTAAGCACTCGCCCCTTCATGGATCGCACCGGATATTTCTCTGACTTTCGGTGGGCCCTGATCCTCTTTTAAGACAAGATAAGCTGACACAGCGGCAACGACGAGCGCCGCAATTCCCGCCACCAATGTGATTAACTCGAACTCCATTATTTCACCCAATTCGACCGTCTAAAGCAAGGTGTGACTTTTCTCGTAAATACATTACTGGAACTCCCCTGCGACGGAGTTTTTTTCGTAGCTCGGCGTCCGTGGTGCCAACCACATAATTTTCGCAAGCCATCGTCAAAATCGCCTCATCCGCATTGCCTTTAACATCCACGACTTTCCCACGCTTAGCAAGAGCGATACCCAAGCGAGCGGCAGAGCGTTCCGCAGGTTTGCCCCGCGCGGCCAGTTTCTCCAGTTCCTCCACTACGGGCTTTGGAATCAAAAGCGAGTAACGTCGCTGGAGCAACCTGTCGAGTTCGCTCACCACATCGACCCCAAACATGCCAGGTATCATCAAAAAACTCGTATCAGCAATTACCCTCAGCTCCGCCAAGATTTCAACTCCTATATGACATACCTATGTCATCTGTTGACATGCTAGCTGATTACCCCATAGCCTATGAGGCGCCATCTCCCACCGATGCGCCTGCTTATTGCCGCCTTGGCTCCCCTATCCGCGCAGACTGGGAGCTTTAATCTGGTTTCGATCACGTTTCCTCGCGTGCTGGTCACCATGCCAACCGTGGTCGTGGTACCAATGTTTATCATCAGGGGTTCGCCTGTGATCAGCGGTTTCACCTCAAGTTCTTCGGCCGTGCCGACGACGCGCTTCATCAAGTGAACCTCGAGCTTTAACGCCTCCATGATCTGCGGCAATGTGCCCGGCGCACCAGCGACTGCGCCAGCCAACCTATCCGCTTTCATGAGCGCTGGGTCGAGCTTCGTACCAATTCCGAGCAATCCACCTGGCATCGCTTCCTTCACGGACTCGCCACCTGCCTGCAGACTGACGATCTCAGAGTCGAGGAAATGCCAAAAAGTCTTGCCCGCCTGGGTCACCTGCACGCCTGGGCGTATCTCTATTTTATCGCCAACCTTCAGCTTGCCCTGAATCAAGGAACCTCCTATCACCCCACCAACTAGGTCCTCCGGCTTCGTGCCTGGATGGTTTACGTCGAAAGAACGAGCGACGTGTACTCGAGCTGGCTTTGAGAGGTCGCGCTTCGGCGTCGGTATGTTTTCCTCTATCGCTTGGATCAGCATGTCGATGTTCGCTCGATGGATCGCGGAGATTGGGATTATTGGAGCATCGGCCGCAGATGTGCCTTTGAGAAATTCCTTGATCTGCCTGTAGTTCTCCACGACTTTCTCCTTTGAGACGAGCTCTATCTTGTTCTGCGCCACCACCACATTTTTGATGCCAAGTATATCGAGCGCCATCAGGTGCTCCTTCGTCTGAGGCTGTGGACAGGGTTGGTTCGCCGCTATCACCAGCACCGCGCCATCCATGATCGCCGCTCCCGACAGCATGGTCGCCATCAAAGTTTCGTGGCCGGGCGAATCGACGAATGAGACGCGACGCAATGGCTTGGTCGCAGAACCACAGTGAGGGCACTTCTCCTGAGTTGTGAAACATGCAGGCGCATCGCATGAGGGGCATTTCCTAAAAGTTGCATCAGCGTAACCCAAGCGGATCGATATACCACGACGAATTTCTTCGCTGTGAGTATCCGTCCAAATGCCAGAGAGGGCCTCAGTCAAAGTAGTCTTTCCATGGTCGACGTGCCCAACCATGCCTATGTTCACGACAGCCTGCGGCATACTCACCGCTGCTAGTTTGAGCCGTAACTTTAAGTTATTATCGCTCATCTAACATAACTACGCCAAAATTGAATCTAGTATCTCTTTCACCCGTAGATGAACAGCATGGACATCATCACAACCGAGAGCAACAGGGCACCTATCGAGAAATCGTAAAGCTAGCAAAGCGTCTCCAGACTAGTCTTGTTCCCATTTGAAAGACTGAACTGAAAGTTAAGATTTGCTCTCCTTACCCTTTGGCGTCAGCTCTTCGAGGGGCTTTTCTCCCTTCTTCACTATTTTTGCGTTTATCTGCACTATATCATCGGAGATTGTTCGCCCGCGGACTCGTTTGCGCCTACGTTCACCAAGTACGCGTGGCTTGTACCCGACGCCACCAGATAGAACCAGATAGGTGCGCCCCGGTCCGTGAACATCTGAGCGCATAGGGAAACCATCCTTATCCGTGCCCCCAGTTATCTCCAGCTCGTAGCCAGATAGGCCCACTATTTCGCCATCAAATTTTTCACCTATCCGCAAACCGACGAGCCTTCTAGCGGCCGGCTCGTGCGCCTCAAGAGAGTAGGACTTGCCGCTCTGCGGATCCGCTGCCACAACTTTGAACACCTACATCACCCCATATGTTGGATCTCGTTTCTGCTTTATCGTTATTATTTCATCCATCACCGCTAGTTCATCTCCATACAATAAATCCCTTAGCTCCCCCTTCAACCCAAGCACGTGATCTCTAGGGATGTCTGTATAGAGGGTGTCCCCCTCCTGGATGTGGCGGCCTACGATAGCCCCTTCTATAGAGATAGCAACTTCATCTCCCAGCTTCGCTTCTTGCACACTCTTCTTCTCGCGTTGAATCTCATGAATTGTACCGATTTGGTGACCGTCCTTTCGCATGATCGGATATTTTGGTTTCACCACGCCACCGAGCACATCCACGCCAACAATCGCTGGATGGCTGTGCCTGAACACGTACCCTGGTTTGACAGTAAATTTGCCAGGTCTCACGAAGACCTCCAAACGCTCGGCCCTGACCTCTTCCCGCCTCGCTTTTGACCATTTTCCATAGTTCTCCATCAACCGGTATATCACATTTTCGTACAATATCGGCACTTTTTGTATCTGAGCCTCATCCTGTGCATCCTGCAATACCTTCACATTAAAGGCGAGCACCACTCCGAGCAATGGATCAGTCTTCGCGACCGTCGCAGCCTCAACGACATCCCTGCGCGATACGTCACCTATATCCGCCATTCGTATAGGCACCTCATTCTCCCGAAGCTGGGTCTCGAGAGCCTCGAGGGAACCGAGGGCATCTGCCTTGAGGACCACTCCACTTGCGTCCGTTTGGATGCGCACCCGCTCCATTTCTCGCTGAAGCTCCCGTCTGAACTTTTCAACATCCGATTCATCTTTTACTACCCATAGAGGAACACCTGCAACTGCCCCTTCTATCCCCGGAGCCGCCACTTTGACACCCGCGGCCGCAGAAACTCGCTCGACGGACCTGAACTTATCTTGGGGGTCGCGTATCTCATCGAGCGGCTTCGGTTGCAGTAGCGCACGAACACGCGAGGTCACCACTTTATCCAAACCTCCAACTACAAAACTATCACCTTTTGAGAGGGTACCATCGTAGATTATTACATCAATCGCCGTGCCGAGGCCAACCTCCTCTTTTACCTCGAGCACTGTGCCGCGCGCAGGTCCAGCAACTTCTACAGCCAACTCCTTCTCGAGAAAACGCTGGGCTAGGCCGGCCAAGATCGTCAAGGCCTCTGGGATACCCTCACCCGTCTTCGCGCTCGCCGGAACTATCGCGACCTGCTTTCGAAAATCATCAATTCTGTCAAAGCGCTCTGCTTCGAACCCCAACTCGTGAAGCTTCCCGATGAGCTCATAAATTTTATCATCCAATGCACGTTGGACGTCTGGGCGCTGCTTCGCAAAGGAATCCAAGAAACATGCCTTCTGGGTGGGTTGCCATCCTAGAATCAAATCTATCTTATTTGCGACGAGCATGAACGGTGTTTTGTAGGATTTCAAAATGGTCAGCGACTCCAGCGTCTGAGGCATGAACCCTTCGTTGATGTCGACGACGAGCGCCGCAAGGTCGGCGAGGGCACCGCCTCGCCTCCGCAAGTTGGTGAACGCCTCGTGCCCCGGGGTGTCTATGAACAGGAGCCCAGGTAAGATCACTTGGATTTTAAATTCTTGGAGCAGCCGCCCGCATATCTGTTTGATTGTGTCAGCTGGTACCTCCGTAGCACCTATGTGCTGAGTTATCGCACCAGCTTCACGTGCGGCTACAGCGGTGCCACGTATCCTATCGAGAAACGTCGTCTTGCCGTGGTCGACGTGCCCAAGTACGGAAATTATCGGCTGCCTGACTTTCCTCAATTGCATGGTTTGCACCTATTAACAATAACCGCAACCCCTAAAATGAATTACCACATCAAAAATTGTTATCAATATAACAACTATCCCCGCCAACTGTTTTTATCGAAAAACGAAAAATCCTAGTCCTAACCCTTTGGGAAAAATATTGGTATCTCATGCTCGGCGCTTTCTGTGGAGTCGGAGGCGTGAATGGTGTTCTGAGTCAGGCTCAGCCCGAAATCCCCCCGAATCGTCCCCTTCGCAGCCTTCACCGGGTCGGTGGCACCTATCAACTCGCGCATCCGCGATATCGCTTGTTCTCCCTCCACCAACATCACCACCACTGGCCCCGAAAGCACATATTCCACCAAGCGCCCGAAGAATTCCTTGCCGCGGTGAACAAAGTAAAGTCGTTCCGCACTCGCGCGATCCATATTTATCCGTCGCATGGAAACTACACGAAGCCCAGCCCGTTTGATCCTGTTGACTATCTCCTCCGTAAGGTCTCTCGCAACCGCGTCGGGTTTTATCATCACAAATGTGCGCTCGTTCATTTCTTAGTCCTCGATTTTCGCGCGCGTTCCGTCCATTTGGCCTTGAGCGATTTTCTGCCTAAATTCATGTTTCGCTCGCATTTGCTCGAACAAAAGAATAAGATCGTGCCATCTCTTCTCACAAACATCAGCCCCGTGCCTGGCTCCACGCGGCCGCCGCAGAAGAAGCACCTCCTCACCACCGGCATCTACGGCACCCTTATTTCTCGCGCCTCTCTTTCGGTCTCTCGCAACATCAAAATGTCCCCAACTTTCACCGGGCCCTTTGCGTTGCGAATAAGTATCCTGCCCTTGTCGCGACCGTCCAACACGCGACATCTGACCTGCATTATTTCACCAGTTATCCCCGTGCGGGTGCGAATCTCAATCACTTCCGCGGGGATGCCGAGCTCCGCTGGCATTGGATTCACTTCTTGAGCTCTTTGATCTTGTCGACGATACCCTTGACGGCATGCGTCGCCTGACCGGCCTCCGCGATCGCGATCGCCGCGGTTGGCACATCTATGCCAACGGCCACCCCTAGCTCACGCTTGTTTGGTACGTAAACGTACGGTATTTTTTTCTCGTCACAGAGAGGTGGCAAATGCGCCACTATCTCGGCCGGGTCGACATCTTCAGCTATCACGACCAAAACGGCCTGCCCCCGCTCCACCGCCTTCGTGGTTTCATTCGTGCCCTTTCTGATCTTGCCCGTATCGCGAGCAGTTTCCACCGCAGCGTAAACCTGCTCCGCAAGCTCCTTGGGTACCTCGAATTTCACATAGATTGATTTAGCCACGCTCAACACCTCCTTCAGCTTTGCTTCATCATTCATGGGTTGTGGCTGATATGACATTAGCGCAGCATATTTTAATCGCTATCGGTGACCATACACAAGGACAAATTTAGGGGTTTTCGTATCGACGCGCACGAAACCGTAGCGCTCGAATTGTACTATCTCTCCGCCCGACAGGCTCGCGACTGCTGCCTCTGCCAGACCAACTTCACACGATGCATCCGGTTTTAAAACTTCGACCTCAATCGCGTCCGCTGAAACCCATTGAATTTTCGGCGCTTCTACGAGTTCGCGGCTGTGGAATTTTGCTTCGAGTGGGTTACGCGATGTGATCTGCACATTCATCAAGTCTTTCAGCCTGACTATTTGCCCAACTTTAGTATCGACAGCATCCGCCTTGGAAACGTAAACTACCAGAGAATCGCCTTCGTAGAGCAACCGCAGCGATCGCTCCCCCCGCTCAGGGTGGCTTGGATGTAGGCGCAGCTTGGCTTCCTGTATTTTTGGTGGATTTTTCACGAGAAGCTTCACTGCGTTCGGCACAAAGAAGTAACGATTTGCGCGAGCGTCAACTATCCTACGGTTGTATGCCGCAAGGGTCTCCCAACTCAACACTGAATCTACAGGGGTCGGGCCCAAATCTATGATCACTTGCTTTATCGTCTCCGGCAAGAATCCACGACGCCGCAGGGCCGCGATCGTGCCCAATCTTGGGTCGTCGTATCCAGAAAAATCCCCGCTACGGATGCCCCGCATAGTCTGGGTCTTGCTCAACACCGCCCCCCCTATAGTCAGGCGCCCGTACTGTACCGCCGTTGGGTATTTCCATCCGAGGTGATCGAAGAGAAAACGTTGCCTAGTTTCGTTGACGACGTGCTCCTTCCCGCGGATGACATGCGTGACGCCCATCTCATGATCATCCACGGCGACCGAGAAGTTGTAGAGCGGCCACACCTTATAGCGATCGCCCACCCTCGGGTGCTTCGTCGTGATCACCCGCAACGCTGGCCAATCGCGCACCGCGGGATTTGGATGTTTTAGATCTGTTTTGATGCGGACTACGACATGCTCCTCTTGATACTTTCCCTCCAGCATGGCACGCCATCGCCCAAGTTGTTCGTTCGCGGACAACCCCCGACATAAACATGGCTTGCCTTTGTCCCTCAGCCGCCTGAATTTCATCACGTCGCAAGTACAGACGTAGGCACTCCCTGCTTTCAAAAGCTCCTCGGCGTATTTGTAGTAGATCTCCAAACGATCCGATTGCACGTATTCTTCGTCCCATTTTATTCCAAGCCACCGCAGGTCTTCCCTTATCTTGTCATACATCTCAAGCATGGCGTTCGCCGGGTTTGTGTCTTCAAAGCGCAGGATGAATTTGCCGCCGTATTTGCGCGCGTACTCGTAGCTCAGGAATGCGGCGCGAACGTGACCGATGTGCAGCGGGCCGTTCGGGTTCGGGGCGAATCGCGTCACGACCTTCGGATATTTATCGACGTCTGGCAACTCTGGAAGGCCACGCCGCTCCTCCCGCTTCGGCACCTCCACACCGCCAAGCTCCCGCAACTTGGCCTGTTGCTCACCGAGCGAAAGTTTGTTGACATCCTTCACAACCTTCTCCACTATCTGCACTAATTGTTTGGCTTTCGACCTGAGCTCGGGTTGGGTTGCCATCAATTTACCGACGACAGATTTCGCGTCTGCGAGACCCTCGTGCTCCACGGCATTCGCAAGCGCCCACCGCAGCGCCTCCTTATCGAGCTCTTTCAATCGATCACCATTACATGAAATTTTGGTTGCCATCGCATTAAAGTTGAGCTTTTAATATTTCGGGGGCACCTATCCCCGACATTTTTTGCTTAAAACTCGCGTTCGACCGTGAAATCTGCAAGCTCAAGTAAAAATCGCCTTGCCTTGGAATCTGGTAGCACGTTCAATTTAGCCTTCGCCCTCGCCACTAGCTCTCGTGCCTTTTTAGCGGCGTGATCGATTGCTCCTGTGTCTTTTAGTATCTCGATGACTGCTTCTATCTCTGCTTTTGAAGCTTTTCTTTTGCCGAGCACTCTGGCGATCGTTTTTCTGCTATCGGGCGTGGCTTCTAGCGCCCTAACTATGACCAACGTGCGCTTGCCCTCGCGGATGTCGCTGCCGATCGGTTTTCCAAATTTTTTCTCTTCCCCGATCAAACCGAGTGCATCGTCGTGGATCTGAAAAGCTACCCCTATCAGCCTGCCGTACTCCGCCAGCGCCCTGACTTGCTCCGGTTTTCCCCTTCCGAGCAACGCGCCAACCTTCGTCGATGCCTCGATCAGCGCCCCAGTTTTTCCACTCACCATCTTCAGATATTCTTTCTCCCCTATGTCATTCCTTTCTTCGAATAACATATCGAGCGCCTGCCCCTGACATATCTCGAAGCTGGCCTTGCTCACTGTGTCAAAAAGTTCCACCACGCGGTCGGCGGGCAACTTCAACCTCTTCGCGTTCGCTGCCACGGCCTCGAAAACTTTTGCAAAAAGGGCATCTCCCGCTATTATCGCGACCGGCTCCCCCCAAATGGTATGGACTGTCTTGACGTTGCGCCGAAACTCATCTTTGTCCATTATGTCGTCGTGAATGAGAGTGAAGGTGTGCAGGAGCTCCAACGCTGCTGCTGTCTCCATCGCGTCCTCCGCTTTTCCCCCAACGGCCTCGCACGCCATGAGGGTTAAACATGGCCTCAGCCGCTTTCCTCCTGCCTCCAAAAGATGTCTGGTCGCCTTCGCGAGCACCTCGGGCTCGATGCCCTCTGGCACAAACCTATCCATCTCAGCCTCGATCCGCTTCACTTGGCCCTCCAGATATTTCATGACTTCCATCTAACCACCCAACTTCAGCGACCTGCCATTTTGCAACAGGTGCAGCTGATCATCAGAATATCCGATGTCATACCCTATATCCATCATCGCCTCGAGCTTATCTTGGGTGCCATGACAAGGTATCAAATGTTCCGCCTTTATCATCTTGAGGAACTCTATCGTGTCCTTCCGCCCCGCGTGCCCCGAAACATGAACATTTCTGTAGATGCGCGCCCCTTGCGCTTTCAGTTTCGTTTCAAGGATTTTCCTGTTGGATTCGTTTATCGGGTTCGGGATTATGCTGGAGGAAAAAATCACTTCGTCTTCCTGACCAACCTTGAATGGCAGTTGCCCATCCGCGATTCTAGTCAGAAGTGCCGTTGGTTCCCCTTGATGTCCGGTGACGACGAGCACGTGATCACTCCTAAATTTATCCACCTCCTTCAGCACGTTCTTCACAGCATTGCCTCGCCCATGAATGCGAAGCTCCGGCGGAAAATCGACCAAACCCAACTTTGTCGCTGCCTCGGTATAATTGCGTAACGATCGTCCGAGTAATATTGGAGTTCTCCCTATCTCAAAAGAAATATCGACGATCGATTTTATACGAACGATGTGGGATGAAAAAGTTGTAGCTAAAACTGCACCCTTTGCATCCGCAGCTTTCTCCATAACTTCCCTTAACCTATCGCGCACATACGCCTCTGACGGCGTGGGGCCTGGCTCGTCCACGCGGATCGCACCAACACACGCTGCCAATACCCCCCGCTTGCCAAGTCGCCTCAGCCTTTTGTAATCGGTGCGTTCGCCGAGCAACGGCTGGTCGTCCAGCTTGAAATCGCTTGCAAATAGCACCGACCCGTCTCCGCCGCTGATCGCTATCAGCGCCGTCTGCAGTATGCTGTGGGTTGCCTTGATGAATTCGAGCCTGATGCCGCCAACCTCCACTATCCCGCCAGGAGCGACCGTCTTCAGCTTGTTTTTCAATTTTCGCTTGTGCTCCTCGCGGATCAAGTTCTTCGTGAGCTCGATCGTGAAAGGTGTCCCGTATATCGGCGCATTGTAAGCGTTGGCAAGTTTTCCAATCGCTCCGATATGATCCATGTGCCCGTGTGTGAGCACGATCGCACGCACATCACGCCCCCGCAGCTTGGCATCGTCCGGTATTGCATTTATGGCGACCAACTCATCTCGGCTCATGCTCCCGAGCTCTGCGTCTTCATAGTTCAAGATAGCATCAAGCCTCACCCCCATGTCCACTATTATGTACTTCCCACCGATGCCGATGGCCGTCATGTTTTTGCCTACCTCGCCTAGGCCACCGATAGGTAAAATTTCTATCATTGCTATCTCCCGCCAAACTTGTCCGGATTTAACCCTCGTGCAACGAACCAATCGCGAGTATCTCCCGTGACGACGAGGGCAGCGCGGCGCAAGTCCTTTGTGTTCGCACAGCCCGTAAGAAACATCGCTACCCTCAATTCATCCATGAAATTTTTCAACCAAGCTACGACATCTTTTTTGCCGCGTTTGGCCAGCTTCAGGAGAGGCAGCGCCACCCCGACCAGATCAGCGCCCAAAGCTAGGGCCTTCGCGGCATCCAACCCGGTCCTTATCCCGCCGCTCGATATGACAGGTACGCTGACCACTCCAGCAACTTCAGCAGTACAGACGGCGGTTGGTATCCCCCAATCCCAGAAGAGATAACCAAATTGAGATTTAGGTTCGCGCAGCGCTTCAACGCCCGCCCAAGAGGTGCCCCCCGCTCCGCTCACGTCGATCGCCGCCGCTCCCGCTCTCACAAGCTTCTTGGCGACCGCCCCATTTATCCCTCCGCCTGTCTCCTTCGCAATCACCGGAGCTCCAAGACCCGCGCATATTTTGGCGAATTGTTTCAGTGCACCTCTATAGCGTGGCTCTCCTTCCGGCTGTACGGCCTCCTGCAGGGGATTCATGTGAACAGAAAGTGCATCTGCATTTATCATCTTCAGAGCTCTGCGGGCTTCCGCGACGCCATAACCTTGGACGAGCTGAGCCATGCCTATGTTGCCTATGAGAAAAACATCTGGAGCCACCTTTCTGACATCATATGTTCCAGCCAATCTCGGGTCTTCGAGGGCAGCCCGCTGGCTCCCCACGCTGAAAGCTAGACCCAATTCCTGCGCTGCCGCTGCCAGTGCAAAATTCAACTTTTTACCTTCTGCATGTCCTCCCGTCATAGCACATACCATCACCGGTGCTCCAAACTTGGTTCCTAAGAAAGATGTCCTCAAGTCTATTTCATCTATGTGCAGCTCGGGCAGTGCATTATGGATCAACTCGATATCATCGAAACCGGTATGTTTTTTATATGCCTCGACATCCCTCTTCAAACATACCTTGATGTGATCAAGTTTTCTGCCCGCAATTTTCTTGCCCATGGTTCAACCTCTCCTTATCTTCGTCCCGAGCCCACGCTCTCCAAGTATCGCCCGTTTCAAAACATTCGGCTTCGTCGCATTCACTATCTCTGCCTCAACGCCGTGCTCCACCAGAGTCAGAAGTTCTTTTATTTTATTTGCTATGCCGCCCGTGACATCTGGGCCCTCTGGCCTGCTGAGAGATTTTTCCACTTCAGGCCAATTTGCTGGGGTTATCTCCGGAATGAGTTTCGCTTCCTTCTCCTTTTTTGGGTCAATGGTGTAAACACCATCTACATCGGCTCCAAGGATGACCCGCTCAGCTCCGAGATCTTTAGCTAAATAGACAACGAGCTGGTCCCCCGAAAGAATACTCATCCCTTTACTCAAATCTGGCATTGCGTCCCCATACAATACTGGCACCAGTCCGAGCTCCAGCAACTTGCGTACGGGTGCCAACTCCATGGACATTATCCTCCCTTCACTAACGACCGCACATGCAGACGGCTGTATCGCGATCGCCGGCAGACCTGCTTTTTGCAGAGCATCTATGACGCAAGCGTTGAGCTTTTCCATAGCCCTGTGCGTGAGCGAAAGGCCCATCAGCTGCCTCCTGCTCTCGTAACCCTCCGCTATCTCATATTTCAATGCGACTGGGTGCCCGAACGAGCCTCCGCCGTGCACCACAACGAGCGGACCCTTCGTGACCGCAAGCTCCCT
>Ga0172362_10000119_pt1 | contig 54604 bp, 49 predicted proteins | sample LakKivs1_kivu2a2_FD_114534 | JGI IMG/M metagenome (GOLD analysis project Ga0172362, IMG submission 114534) | Sediment microbial communities from Lake Kivu, Rwanda - Sediment s1_kivu2a2 | ecosystem: Environmental > Aquatic > Freshwater > Lake > Sediment | place: Rwanda: Western Province, Lake... | reverse complement strand
TTGAGTGTTTTTTTTGTGAAAGTAAAAACTTTACTCGACTAAAGGTCTTTTTTTCATGAAAAATTTATTGATCTATCTGATTGATAGATAGTTAAACTCAAAACTCAGGTTTACAGATTTTTATTTTTCTGAGTTCGAGTTTTTCAAGGAAGACCCCCTATTTACTATTTCCCTCTTGAAATCTATCTCTTTGTTGAGAAACAATGTGGGCTTTTATTTCTTAGTAAAATTTTCTTACCAAAAAAACTGCTTATTATGACTGAAGTACGTGTTAGAATAGCTCCATCCCCAACGGGAGATCCCCATGTAGGAACCGCTTACATGGCTCTTTTTAATATGATTTTTGCCAAACATCATCATGGTAAATTCATTTTACGGATCGAAGACACCGATAGAACCAGAAGCCGCCCAGAATATGAAAAAAGCATCTTTGACGCTCTAAATTGGTGCAACATCTCCTGGGATGAAGGTCCTGATGTGGGAGGCCCCTATGGCCCTTATAGACAATCAGAAAGAACAGAACTGTATCAGCAGTTTTGCCAAAAGCTTCTCGATGAGAAAAAAGCTTATAAGTGCTTCGCTACAGCTGAAGAGCTCGCTGAAATGCGTGAAATGGCTTCCAAACTCGGCAAAAAAGTAGGCTATGACCGCAGATATAGAAATCTAACCGATGAAGAGGTTGCACAAAGAGAAGAAGCAGGCCAACCCTACGTTATACGTCTTAAGGTTCCTTTATCTGGAAACTGTGAGTTTCATGATGCCATCAAAGGGCTTATCTCTTACCCATGGGCAGATATTGATGATCAGATTCTTTTAAAATCAGATGGATTCCCTACCTATCATTTAGCAAATGTTGTCGATGATCATCTCATGAAGATCTCTCATGTGATTCGTGGTGATGAATGGATTAGCTCAACACCTAAACATATTTTACTCTATGAATCGTTAGGTCTTAAGCCGCCTGTATTCATGCATATGCCTCTACTTCTTGGCGCTGATGGCAAAAAACTCTCAAAACGAAAAAACCCTACCTCTATTTTCTACTATAGAGATTCTGGGTACTTGCCAGAAGCCTTTGCAAACTTTCTGACGCTTATGGGCTATAGCATGCCTCATGATAAAGAGATCTATAGCGTTGCTGAGATGATCAAAGATTTTGACGCCTCACGTATTGGCGTGTCTGGCGCATTTTTTGATAGTAAAAAACTTGATTGGGTCAACCAGCAATATGTGATGACACATATTCCGGAAAATCAGCTCTGGGATCGGATTAAACAGTGGTCTTTTAATGATGAGTTTATGAATAAGCTGATGCCTCTATGTCACACGCGCATTAAGCATTTTGGAGATTTCATGGATTTATGCCATTTCTTCTTCATCAATAAGCTACCCCATTCTACGCATCTACTCACTCCTAAAGGGATTTCTAGTGACACAGCAGCTTGCTTGCTGCAGACAATGATCTGGTCTCTTGAAGAAAAAGAAAACTGGGGAAGAGATGGAGTTGAAACCGCTTCACGAGAAATTTCTGAAATATTTGGTATCAACCATAAAAATGTGATGATCAAACTACTTTTTGCTGCCATCACAGGAAAACATCAAGGTCCTCCTTTGTACGACTCGATTCAGCTTCTTGGTAAAGATAGAACACGAGCAAGATTTTTGGACGCTATTGAGTTCTTAGGGGGTATTTCCAATAAGAAGATGGATCTCTTAAAGAAAAGCTGGGCCGCGAAAAACTGCAGCCCACTGGTAGAAAAATGTGAGTCTACTGAGAAACCTCTTTCGCAGGCAGCTCGAGAATAATCTCCTTTTCTTGCGAAGGAGATTCTTGACATTGATGCACAGCCTGTCTGGTTTCAGGAGAATCAGTAAGGATATAGTGGGGAACATATCCTCTACATGAGCAACCAGTACAAATAAGCAACAGAGCAAGCAACTGGCCAAACCTCATGTACCCTCCTATGTTATAGCCGGGGATTAACGTATATTTAGGTCGTATGTCTACAATTATTCACGGATCGGATAGAAAAAGTAAAGAGCAGCCTCTTTTTACAAAAGAAGATCCCTTCTTGGCTCCTATCTTAGATCGCAGATCTCTTAATAAAAAAGGGTCTTCGAAAGCTACCTTCCATCTCTCTTTGGATATTCAAGGATCTTCTATCACCTACCAGGAAGGAGATGCTGTTGGCATATGGCCTCGGCAAGATCCTACTCTTGTAGAAGAGCTATTGGCTCTATTAAAGGCTCCCAAGCAAACCATGGTTAAGGATCCCCGTCTAAATATGGAGATGTCTTTAGAAAATTATCTCTATACAAGAGCTAATCTGTCCAGGGTAACACCTGCTTTGCTACAACTTCTTGCTTCTTCTGCTGTGTCTACACAAAAAAAAGATTTTCTGCAGAATCTACTTCGTCCAGACAGTAAAGAACTGCGAGCTCTTTATAGTAAAAACCACGATGTTGTGACATGTTTACAAGATCTGTTGCCTCATGATCTCTCCATCCAAGAGTTTATTAATACTCTCTCCCCAATGCTCCCCAGATTTTATTCCATCGCCTCTTCGCAACAACAATATCCTCATGAAATCCACCTCCTTGTCTCCACTTTCTCTTATGAAGTGCAACATGAAACCCGTTTTGGCCTTGGCAGCCATTTTCTATGCCACAGTAACACACCGTTCGTGCCTTTGTATGTGCAGCATAATCCGAATTTCCGCCTTCCAGAAGATCCTAAAACTCCTATCATCATGATTGGCCCTGGAACAGGCATAGCCCCTTACAGAGCTTTTTTACAGCACAGAGCTTCTTTATCTACGCCTACTCGTAATTGGCTGTTTTTTGGGGAGTGTCATCAAGCCTTTGATTTCTACTACAAAGACGAACTAGAAACCTATGTGAAAAAGGGTATTTTACAGCTATCTACAGCTTTTTCCAGAGATCAAGACCACAAAATCTATGTGCAGCATGTCATGGAAGAAAACGCAAAGGACATCTGGCACTGGATTCAAGAAGGGTGTCATATTTACCTTTGTGGAGATGCTACTCATATGGCTAAAGACGTAACCCACACCCTACTATCGATTATCCACAAAGAGGGGGACCTTTCTGAAGAGGATGCAAAAGCCCTCTTACAGTCCCTAAGAAAAGAAAAACGCTTCCAAGCAGACGTTTATTAACTCGTTGAAAATAAATATGTTAACCGCATGGTTATTTTTTAGCTTAATTATTGAATTAAGTTAAGTTTTTATTATAATTAAACCTGATTTTTTAATTTTAAAAACCAGGTTAATATGTCTATAGACTCACGCATTGATGCACCTAATCCACCTGTTTGTTGCAGGCAAGATTGTTGCAACGAAGCCCATCTATACAAAATAAAGACAGACATCACAAAACAACTTTCTTTCACACAGTTAGGCATACTTTGGAATACCATAGAAGGTCAGCGTCACTGCCAGCAAGGGACTACGTACTTTTTCAGTCTATTTGGCACAGATAATGGTCGAATAGGAGCCATTTTTAGAGAAGCTCTCGATCAAGCTGTACAAGACCATAATCTTCCTAGAGTAGAGGAACTCATTCACCACAATGCCTTTGCAACCGCCGATATAACCATTTTAGAAGAAGCTTATAGTGTGGCTGAGCAAGAAGGCTGTGAGGATATCATGGATGCGTTAGCTAGTTCAAATAGAGGTGAGGCTATCATCGATGCATTTAACTTGCATCATCAACAAGACGAAGAACCTGAAGACTTGTTTTTTGAAGAGTTGAACATCGGTCAAAACGACTTTCAATATAGACATGGTGGTTAAGCGTCGTCAAAGATTTTTCTCGATAACAGAGACAACGCAAAAACACATCAGTCCTATCCCCTTACCAAAATCAGAAAGGCCATCCCCGGAAGTAAAAGTCATCCCTACTTGCCCGGGGCGAATTTTCATAAGCTGAGCAACATGCTGCCTCATCTCATCACATCTTTTCTGAAATTTTGGCCGAGCTCCTTCTATGGTAAGAGCTACATGAACCACTTCATGAGAGCCTAGTGTTTCCAAAGCTTTTTGTAGATACACTTTGCTATCAGTAATTCCTTGATTTTTACACAAATCTATCGCTATTTTTCCAAGGATAGGTACATGAGTAATACTTGTGATAGCATTACAAATCGCATGAAGCACGACATCTCCATCAGAATCTGCGTCTAATCCTGGAGCTCCTTCAAAGGGTAAGCCTGCAACAATACAGGGCTTCTCCGTATCTTCTGTTAAGAACCGATGGCTATCTTGCCCAATACCCACTTTGTAATGCTCCATACCCTTCCTTGCGCTTAAAAAAGAGGGAAGTATACCTTGCAGCGAACTTCTTTGGCAATAATCCCCTCTTCTATTACCATCAGGCTCAAAAAGAGTTTGTCGTGGATTTTCTAAAAATTCATGGGGGCATCCCCCTAAAAGGTAGTGTTAAAGCAGCTGGCGCAAAAAACGCTATCACTAAGATGCTTGTCGCATCGCTACTTTCTGATAAAAAATGCATTTTTCATAACGTTCCCCATATTTTAGAAGTAGAAGCGACTCTTGAGCTCTGTAAAGAAATTGGGATGGAAGCCTCATGGGATAAGGAGGCAGGCCTCTTAGAAGTACAAACCAAACATCTTCGCTCATCGTATATCCCCCAAAAATTTTCAGGAAAAAACCGTATTCCTATTCTGATGATAGGAGCTCTTTTAGGAAGGACCACAGAAGATATCATCGTTCCTACAGCTGGTGGCTGCAAAATCGGAAAACGTCCCGTAGATTTTCATGTCAGTGCTCTAGAAAAACTCGGGGCTACTATTGAATACCGCAAAATGCAAAAAGAAGGCGCTTATTTTGCCCATGCGCATGATGGACTCACAGGAGCTTGTATTCATTTACCTTACCCTTCTGTTGGCGCTACAGAAAACACCATTCTAGCAGGCTGTAGGGCTAAAGGAAAAACGACCCTTCATAACGCAGCTATAGAGCCTGAAATCATCGATCTGATTCTTTTTTTACAAAAACTTGGCGTCATCATTCATATCGATACAGACAGAAAAATCTGTATCGAAGGTACGCAAGTCTTTCATGAAGTAGAGCATACTATTATTACAGATCGTATTGAAGCTGCTTCTTGGGGAATGGTTGCTATCGCTACGCAAGGCAAAGTCTTTGTAGAAGGTGCTCAGCAGCAGCATATGATCACCTTTCTTAATAAGCTAAGACAAGTTGGTGGAGGATTTGCTATCAAAAATCATGGTATCGAATTCTTTTATCAAGGTCCTCTTAAAGGAGGATTACACCTTGAGACCGATGTACATCCGGGGTTTTTGACAGATTGGCAGCAACCTTTTGCTGTTTTACTATCACAAGCGCATGGGCTCTCTATTATTCATGAAACAGTGTATGAAAATCGTTTTGGATATTTGCAGACATTGAAAGAGATGGGCGCTGATGTAGAATTATTTACCGAATGTCTTGGAAGCTGCCCTTGCCGTTTTGCGCTCCACAACTATCACCATAGCGCTGTCATTAAAGGCCCTGCAAAACTGTGCGCTAAAGAGATACTGATTCCCGATCTACGAGCAGGTTTTGCTTATGTGATGGCCGCTTTACTTGCTGAAGGAGAAAGTCGCTTGCATAATCTTCATTATCTCGACCGAGGCTATGAGCATCTTGATCAAAAGCTCTTAGCATTGGGAGCTCATGTACAAAGAGAAACCTCTTCCGATGCACTCTCTCTTCTTGAAAAACTTCAAACCACAAAAGCGCCATGCTAAAAGGCTTTTGTAAGACTTGCTGATTCCATTATGGCAGATACAACCTCTTTTTTACCTTTGCTTGAAGAAGCTTTTCCTGGCATGGGAGCTACCATCGTACGCTGTGAGAAAATCGGATACCCATGGAACTCTACACCTTTTGTGAAAAAGCAAGAGGGAGTTGCCATCTCACATGTTGGTCTACTAGACTATCCTATGGTCATTCAAGGAGTCTTGCATAACGTAGGAGCCATCCATGCTGTTAGCACAAAAGCAGCTTACCGAAGGCAAGGCTATGCTTCTGATCTACTACAAGAAGCTCTCCACTTTGCTGAAAAGCGCTATGAATGCACGATCTTGTTCACAGAGATCCCGGCGTTCTATAAAAAATTTTCTTTTCGCTATCTAGAGGAGCACCGTTTTCATCTTCCCTGCAAAGCTTCTCAAGGAACTAAGTCCTTACTCCCTGTTAGCTCTCCAAAAGATGATCCTTTGTTTAGGCACTGTTTTCAAAACCGAGCTGCACTATCGCATCTCTTATGGATAAAAGATCAAGGAACTATCGCTTCTTATAATACACTCTTCGCTACATATCCCATGTATTGGTCTTTGCATTATAGTCCTTTTTTCTCTGGGTTTCTTTCGTATGAGATCAAGAATAGGGAGCTGCATCTATTTGACATCATCGCTAGTAAGATCCCTTCCTTAGAAGTCATTCTCGATCATTTGCCAGCAGCTATTGATGTGATCTATTTTTATTTTTCTCCCGATCTTTTGACAGACAAAGCGACTGCCCAACCTTATCTGTATGATCATGGCCATTTTTTAGTGCATGGAAATTTCCCTAAGCTCTCCCCTTTTATGATTCCTCCTTTAAGCCGCTGCTAATCTATGTGCGCTCTAAGAAACTTCTCGATAACCGATAGCACATACTGTTACAATGCAACTTTTTACACATTTTTTGTTTAGGAATCACACCATGAATGCACAACGTCTTTGTCTTATTATTTTTAGCTTAGCCTTTTCGAGTGGGTTTTGCGATAAGCTCAAAGATCAAGATCTTTCAACACAAGAGTTAGAGATGGGTTATATTGTAGAAAAGCAGAAAGAAAAATATTTTATATTGCAATAGATGAATAATTTTTTCAGATTTTTTAAAAAATCTGTTTTATTCCAGTTTTAGATGGCGTTGTGCAATTTTACTCTTGTAAAAATTCTCTATTATGTCCAATATAAACAACTTATTAATTTTTCAACCTTGTTTATCTATGGATGCATATGAGAGATACTATACAAGATTGGCTTTCTCAAATCGATTCTCGTACCAGACACAGAGGAATTCATTATTATCGAAAGGGACATGTTCTTGGCTGGGAAACTGTACAGAATGAGATTGTTGGCTCTGTTCGAGGATCTCTCTCTAAGCCCTATACGGTGCGCTTAATACGTGATGCTGATGGCATCATTACCAGATGTTCTTGCCCTGTGGGAGTTGCCTGCAAACATGCAGTCGCGCTAGCTATTGCTCTTACACAAGAAAAAAAACAAGAGACCACTATAACGCCTTCTCAATCGCTTTCCTTGCAAGAGCAAGCCTGGCTAACCTCACTGCAAGTTGAAAATGAACGGAGCGAACCAAGCAAAAAAAGTTTTATTGTCTACGGCATTCACCTCTCTCACATCAACTCTCCTATTGCATCAACAGTTCAAGTATATGAAACTACCTATTTGAAAAATGGTAAAGATATCAAGGTTCCTTCTCATGGAAGCTTTCTCGATAGGAGATACTCCATAGTTTCTTTTACTAAAAGTCATTTACAAGAAGTCGATCGTGAAATCATCTCCGGATTACTCCAATCACAATATTTTCCGATAGAAGACGAAGTGAATTTTTTACAAAAACTTGTTAACTCAGGAAGATGTTTTTTAGGGAAGCCTAGCAAAAGTACAGCTTTACATTGGAGTGATAATAAACCAGGTTCTTTCCAGTGGGAGTATAATAGCCAACAAAAAATGACTCCCATCTTACAAATTGAAGATACAAAAACAATCTCCTGTTGGCTATGGAATAAAACCGCCTTTTACATCGATCCAAAAAATCTTCTCGTGGGATTAGTGGATTTGCCTGCACCAATAGATAAAACAAAAGCTTTTCTTGCAGCACCCTCTATTCCTTTAGAAAAAGCAAAGCTCTTGCAAACTGAGCTTAACAAAATAGCTCCTTATTTGCCTCCTGTCTTGCAAAACCATGTCTCGCTACCAGCGACAACCCCTATTTTTTGTGCGGCTGTAAAAATCAAGGAAAACCCTACATGGAGCCCTCCCTCCGTTATCGTTACGCTTTCAGTCAAGTATGGAGATCATAAGCTTTCGGAGGACATAGGTGAACAGTTTGTCTACACCTTTCAAAAAGACCATTGCATTTATCAACTCCCACGAAACCGAGAAAAAGAAAGAGACGCTGTTCGCGCTTTGTATCAACTCGGATGGGATATAAATGGGAAAAATATTTTTTCTTATTCTGCTGACAGGAACACAAATTATGTTGCATTTTTTGCACTCAAACTCAATGAACTGCGTGAGCTTGGCTGGGAAATCGAAGGGAAAGATCACAAAGTCTTGCGTACAAAAGTTGTATCCAATCCCGAGTGGTATGGACACGTGTCTGAAGGGGAAAATGACTGGTTTGATCTAGAAATAGGGTCTATTATAGATGGTAAAAGAGTCAATTTGAGTGAAATAGTACCAGGACTTCTTGAGCAATTTCGGAGAGAAGAAGGTTCTTTTCAAAAGATATGTTTCTCCACCAAAGAAGGAGATATACTCATCGTCCCTTCCGAAAGAATTAAGATGTTAATGGATACCTTTTTGCACCTACTCAACCCCGAGGTAAAAAGAGGTAAGATCGCTGTTTCAAAGGCCATGATCCCATCTCTTGCCCAAGCCTCTGACAAATTGCTATGGGAAATGCCTCAAAGATATATAGATCTTCAAAATAAGCTCTCCCATTTGCAAGGGCTACAACCCGTTGTACCTCCCCAATCTTTTTTATGCGAACTTCGCCCCTATCAATTACATGGTCTTAGCTGGCTGCAGTTTTTAGTAAACGCAGAACTGGGTGGAATTTTAGCTGATGATATGGGACTAGGAAAGACCATACAAACATTAGCTCATATTTTACTTGAGAAAGAAAAAGGAGCTATGACAAAGCCTGCGCTTATTGTAGCACCAACTAGTCTTATGACAAATTGGCTTCAAGAAGCTAAAAAATTTGCACCTTCTCTCTCGGTGATGATTTTACAAGGATCTCATCGCAAAGGCTACTTCGAAGCGATTAGACAACATGATATTGTTTTGACAACATACCCTCTTCTCGTACGTGATGAAGAAGAGCTGTTAAAACACGAATTTTATTTTCTCATCCTCGATGAAGCGCAAATGATAAAAAATGCAAAAACTAAAGCTCATCACGTTTTACAAAAGATCCGGGCAAAACACAAGATTTGCTTGACAGGCACTCCGATGGAAAACCATTTGGGAGAACTATGGTCTCTTTTCCATATCCTTCTTCCAGGCTTCTTAGGCACGGAAAAACAATTTCAATCTATTTTCCGTAGACCTATCGAAAAAGAAAATTCTCTAGATCGTCGAACCTTTTTACAAAAAAGAATTCAACCTTTTTTCCTGCGAAGAACAAAGGAAGAGGTTGTTCTTGACCTTCCGCCAAAAACAGAAATTGTGATTCCCATAGAGCTTACAAAGACGCAAAAAGATCTTTATGAAGCTGTTCGCCTTACCATGATGGAAAAGGTTTTGACTCACGTTGAGGAAAAAGGACTTGCTAAAAGCCGTATTGTTTTGTTAGACGCTCTTTTGAAATTACGACAGATTTGCTGCGATCCAAGACTTTTAAAAAATACGCCTCACGCAGCTGACAAAAAAGATTCAGCAAAATTAACCTACTTGTCTGAAATATTACCTCAAATGATTGAAGAAAAACGGCAGATCTTATTGTTTTCTCAGTTTACAAGTATGCTAGACTTGATACAGATAGAATTAAAAGAACTCTCTATCCCTTACGTCATACTTACAGGTGATACCACAGATCGCGCTACTCCTATACAGGAGTTTCAATCAGGAAAAGTGCCTCTGTTTCTCATTAGCTTAAAAGCGGGAGGAACTGGCCTTAATCTTACAGCAGCAGATACAGTGATTCACTATGATCCTTGGTGGAACCCCTCTGTAGAAAATCAAGCAACTGCTCGTGCGCATCGAATTGGTCAAAAAAAATCGGTATTTGTATACAAGTGGATTTCTTCAGGAGGCATTGAAGAGAAAATCTTGCAATTACAGGAAAAGAAAAAGATATTAGTAAGTGGTCTTCTCGAAGGGAAGGAAAACCAAATGGTTGATCTCAGCGCAGAAGATATTTATGAACTATTCGCTCCTATCCATGAGGTAGCCTTAAAATAACTGCTCAAAAATTTTACGTCTTTTTATAATGACTATGTCATCGCATGATGTTCCTCTATGGAGAAAAATCCAAAGAGATAATTTCACAAACCTAGATAAACTCGCAGAGTTTTTAGAGCTATCTGAAAGACAAGCTTCTCAGCTTTGTCATCGCAAACACTTTCCTCTGCAACTCCCAAGAAGGCTTGCTGAAAAAATACGTAAGAAAACTCTCGATGACCCTGTGTTGCGACAGTTTGTTCCCCTGCAAGAAGAGCAAGAAATAGCTCAAGGATTTTGTCTCCATCCAACACAAGATGTTCTCTTTAGCAAAACCCCTTGTCTTTTGAAAAAATATGAAAAAAGAGCTCTTCTCATTACAACAAGCGCTTGCGCTATGCACTGCCGTTTTTGTTTTCGCCAAAACTATCCTTATGACGCAGCTGACAAGCTTTTTGACAAGGAGATACAACTGATTGCTGAAGATTCTTCTCTTATAGAAATCATTCTCAGTGGAGGAGATCCTCTTTCTTTAAGCGATCGGCAGTTAGCAAATCTGATAGCTCGCTTGCAAGCTATTTCTCATCTTAAACTCCTCCGCTTTCATACAAGGTTTCCTATAGGAATTCCTGAAAGGATTACTGAAGAATTTTTAGCAATCGTCGCAAAGACCTCTTTGCAGGTGATTTTTGTTTCTCATATTAATCACCCCTTGGAGCTCGATCAAGAAGTACAAGAAGCTCTACATAAAATCCATCGATTAGGTATTCCTCTCCTGAATCATACAGTACTGCTTAAAGGCGTGAACGATTCTTTGCAAACTTTAGTAGAATTGAACTTAGCTCTGGTGCAAGCAGGTATTATTCCCTATTACCTAAATCAACTCGATAAAGTCCAAGGTAGCGCACATTTTGAAGTAGAAAAAGAGAAAGGGCTTTTGCTATGCAAACAACTGAAAGAATCTCTACCTGGCTACGCGGTACCCCGCTATATTCAAGAAATCCCTGGAGAAAGTCACAAAACGATTCTTATGTGAAACTACATTCTATCAAGAATCTTTAAGCCTAAGATATACAATCCTTGCTTTAAAACTCTTGCTGTCAGCTCACACAAAAGAAGTCTAGAATCTTCTTCTAAAGATCCTTCCACACGGCAGTCTCTGAAAAACGCATTAAAATATTCTGCAAGCTGATACAAATAATCGCAAAGACGGTTAGGTAGAAGCTCTCTTTCCATGACCTCAAGTACTTCCCCAAATCTTCTTACATGCAGTCCTAAATCTATCTCTGCCTCATGCTGCAGAGATATCGAGCCCTTTTTTACAAGCTCCAAAAGATCTTTCCCTATTTTTTTCTGAATACTTTGAATGCGAACATAAGCATAGAGCAAAAAGGCTGCTGTATTTCCTTCGAATTTCAGCATTCTTTCATAACTAAACGTATAATCTTTTAAACGATGGCAGGATAGGTCTGCATATTTGATAGCATCGATACCTAAAATCGTAGCTCTTTTTTGCAACATCTCTTCTGTTTCTTCTGGCATTCTCTCTTGCAAAATAGCTTTTGCCATCTCTACTGCATGCAAAAGCAAATCGATAAGACGCTCTGTGTCTCCAGATCTTGTCTTGAATTTTTTTCCATCCGCTCCAAGAACGACTCCAAAAGCTACATGTTCTACTTCCGTTTTTGTTGGGTCTAAATACCCTGCTTTTTCAGCAGCTTTAAAAAGCATCTGAAAATGAAGACTTTGCCCAGCATCGACCACATGAATAATGCGTTCAGCTTTGTCTTTCTGAATACGATAGTTAAGAGCTGCCATGTCTGTTGTAGAATAGTTATATCCTCCATCAGACTTTTGGATGATCATAGGAAGAGGTTTATCATCTTTGCCTGCAAACCCTTCCAAAAATACGCACTTGGCACCCTCGTCTATAGTTATGCATCCTTTTTTCTCCAAGTCCTCTACAACTTGCGGAAGCATAGGGTTGTAATAAGACTCTCCCCTTTCTTGCAACCGCACATCCAAAAGATCGTAAATCTCTTGAAATCCTGTTCGAGAAATCTCGCAAATCCGTTGCCAAGCTTTCATAGACACAGGGGCTAGAGCTTGTAACGCAACAACTTCCTGTTGCGCAGTTTTTTTGAATTTTTCGTCAGCATCGAAGAGTTTTTTAGATTCTCTATACCAACCCATGAGATCGCTTAAAGTTGGTGTCGCTGTGCCTGCCAGAACTTTGGGCTGAAACTGTTTAAGGTAAGCAATCAACATCCCAAACTGCGTACCCCAATCTCCCACATGATTCAGTCTTACAACGTTATGTCCTAAAAATTCTAGTAATCGAGCTAAACTTTCTCCAATAATTGTCGAACGAAGATGTCCAACATGCAACTCTTTGGCGATATTCGGCGAAGAATATTCTACAATCACTTTTTTGGGTGGAGAAGCTCTTTGCACTCCTAGATGATCATCGTGCAGCTGCTTCATCAGCTGCTCAGCTAGACTCTTGGCATTGATGGTGATATTGATAAACCCGGGGCCTGCAATATCCATGCGATCAATCAAAGCATTTTGAGAAGAAATCTCCTTCATAGCCTCAATAATTTCACCAGCTACGCTACGAGGGTTTTTCTGTAACAACTTGGCAAGCTTTAGCGCTGAATTACACTGATAATGCCCAAATTGCTTCTGGGTGCTTTGAGTAACTTCTGCTTGCAGATGTTCATCCTTCCCCTCTATCTGAGAGGAAAATCGCTTTCGGATGGCTTGTGAAGCAAGCATTCGCAGATCGTCAATAAGATTTTGCATAGAGGGAGCCAAAATGCCATTTCTCTCTATTAAATAGTAGATCTAGTTAAAAAACAATTGCTGAACTATTCGTGCACATTGCCTGCCATTTGCGCTGGTACACCATGCCAACATACAGGCGTTTCTCGTTTACCAATACCATGTTTTAGACGGTAGTCAATCATAGAGCGAACGGCTGCAAGCGTAGAGCAGTCATTTTCCTCTGCCACATCATATATCTGCAAAAGCAGATCATAAATCCGGTCTACTTTTCTTTTAGCATCTGGAGCTTGATATCCTTTTTCATCTATTTCAAATGAAACATTAATCAAACCACCAGCATTCACAACAAAATCTGGGGCATACAGAATATCTCGATCTTTAAGTCTTTTTGCATCCATGTCGCTCAGAAGTTGATTGTTAGCACAACCCACAACAGCCTTACAGTTCATTGCAGCAATGGTTTGTGGATGGATAATGCCCCCTAGAGCGCAAGGAGCCAAAATATCACACTGCACTTTTAGGATATCTTCCAGAGCTACTACCTGCGCACCAAATCTCTGTTGCGCTTGCTGTACCTTATCAAGACAAGGGTCTGCAACAATCAGTTTAGCTCCTCTCCAAAACAAATGCTCAGCAATTCTAAAACCAACGCTACCTAACCCCTGGATAGCTACTACTTTATTGTCAAAAGATTCAGAACCAAAAAGTTTTTTTAAAGTAGCTTCCATCCCACGTAGAGTACCCCATGCTGTAAAAGGTCCTGGATCTCCACTACCATGCTCATATACCCCACCAACCACATATTTTGTCTCAGAATGAATCACATCGATATCTTCTACAGTGCACCCATAGTCAGGAGCGCAAGTATAAAGCCCCTCAAGGCTATCCACAGCTTGCGCAAGAGAGCGCAGTAAAGCTGGTGTTTTATTCTCAGGTGTCACTATCACGACACTCTTAGCTCCTCCAAGTCCCACTTCTGAAATAGCCGCCTTATCAGTCATTCCTTTGGCTAAGCGAGTCACATCAAATAAAGCATCACTAAACTGCTTATACGGGTAGAATCGAGTACCCCCAAGAGCTGGTCCTAGCGTGGTGTTATGAATGGCAATAATCGCATGCAAACCGCAGGTAGAGTCTTTAACCTCTACAACTTTTTCAAAACCTTCTACCTCTAAATCTTTAAACACTAAAACCATCGGACTCTCCTTCCTTCAAAAGGGCTCTAAACAGTAGCTCAAAGGAAGGAATATACCATGCGCCTTATGCGGCAGGCAACAGATCTTTTTTCCTCTTCCGGATGTAAATAAAAAAATTATGTTACATCCTTATTTACTCTCTTGTATCCTCTACATTTCCTATTGAATATTAATCGCCTATTAGGATAACCTCGGCCATCAGCTATATACTTATGACTCTGAAATTTTACACTTTTTTATTTGAGGTTTAGATGGCAAAGATTGTCATTACAGATAAGTTAAAAAATGAACTTGACAACTTTCTAAAACAAAATCGCAAAGCCGACTTAGTGACCACCTACCTTTTTTTTCTTGAGAAGAAGTTTCAACTCAAACCAGTTCTTTTCATCAAAGAGAAAACGATCTATCAAAGCCTCGACGAGCTGGTTGCTAAATTAGAGAAAGAAGGGAAGCTTTGGAGAGAGACCGAAATTAAAATTCAAGTGGGTCAGCCTAGCGTTAACGAGCAAACCAAAAAGATTTACATTTGCCCCTTTACAGGCAAGGTGTTTGGAGATAACACACACCCTAACCCTCAAGATGCAATCTATGACTGGGTTTCCAAATGTCCAGAAAATACAGAGAGAGCGCAAGGTCTTAGAGTCAAACGTTTTTTTGTTTCAGAAGATCCTGAAGTGATCAAAAACTATATTGGAAAAAAGAAAGAACCCATCTCTAAGATCGTCTTTTCTTCTGCCATTTCCGGTAAGCTTTTTAACAGCAAGCAAGCTGTCATCGATGATTTTAAGAAGAACCATTTGAAAGTTCTTTCCTTAGTAGAAGTTCCTAACCAGAACCGATTCAACTTAGAAGATCATCTTTTACATTTTATTCAAGATCATATGGACGAAAGCAAGGTTTCTTCTTTTGTAGAAGCAATGAGTCAAGAAGAAACATTTTCAGAATATATCAGCCAATGGCTTGAAGCCTAATGTCTTTAGTATGTCATGTTGGATAATCCTCAAACAAATACTGTGTATTTTTCCTCTTCTCCTGAAGAAACGATGGGTATCGGGAAAACTATTGCCTCAACCTTATCAGCAGGGGATATTGTTTGCATGCAAGGGGATCTTGGCGCTGGTAAAACAACCTTAGCTAAAGGAATCATCTCCTTCCTTACACACACCCCTTTGGAAGAGATTCAAAGTCCAACATTTGTTCTACTCAACCTCTACACATCCTCCAAAGCTCCTGTGTGTCACTTTGATTTATATCGGATGGATCGTGAAAAGGCTTTTGTACAAAGAGGATTTTTGGATTATTTTGATAACCATCACCTCTGCCTTATCGAATGGCCCTCAAAAATCCCCTCTTTCATCCCTCCCTACGCGCTGCATATCACCATCTCTCACGAAGGGACCCTCCATCGCATGATCACCTGTAAAAGAGGTGCATGATGGCAAAATTTCAACGTGCTTTTTTTATTACCTCTGCTTTAGAAGAAAAATCTTTTTCTAAAACCTTGAATTCTCACGGCATTCCTCTTCCAGAGGTAGCTATTGTAGGAAGATCTAACGTAGGGAAATCTTCTTTGATTAACCATCTTGTGAAAAACGCCTCTCTTGCAAAAACCTCTGCAAGACCTGGCAAAACGCAAACCATCAATTTTTTTAATATTGATGATGAACTTTGTCTTGTGGATCTGCCTGGCTATGGCTTTGCAAAGGTACCAAAGCCCTTGAAAGAAAAATGGGCTCAATCGATCGATACATATCTACGAACAAGACCCGCTTTAAAGCTCCTTATTCTACTTCTTGATTGCCGTAGAATTCCTTCAGAAGAAGACATCGAACTCATCCTATGGGCTAGAGCTTACGACAAGCCCGTAACCATCGTGCTTACAAAAACAGACAAACTGAGCGCCAAAGAACGCAAAACACAAAAAAATCTTATTGCAACCAAGCTGCAAGAATACGCTGGCTATGACCTTCCTTTGCTCACTTATTCCATTAAAAACTTCCAAATGAGACAAGTACTCATTAATGCTATCAATCAATCCCTCACTTCTTTACACTCAGATAGCTATGACGTTACTTCGTGAACAAGTTTTTATCTGCTTAGACTGTGAGGCAACAGGACTCGATGTTGCAACAGATGCAATCATTGAGCTTGCTGCTGTAAAATTCACTTTCGACTCTCATCTTGAGAGTTTTGACTCTTTAATAGATCCGGGACAGCCTATTCCAGAAGAAAGCATCAAAATCCACCACATTACAGAAGATATGGTGAAAGGGAAGCCAAAAATTAAAGAAGTGCTTCCTGCTTTTTTAAAATTTATCGACGGACATATTATCGTAGGTCATGGCATAAAATTTGATATAGACATGCTCGTAAAAGCTGCAAAAAATAATCAAGTGCAGTGTCATCTAGAAAAACAAGTCATCATAGACACCCTTCGTCTTGCAAGATTGTATGGACAAACTTCGGTCAATTCTCTTGAGATCCTAAGAAAGCATTTCAACATCACCTCTGAAGGAGCTCATAGAGCTATGAACGATGTTCTTGTAAACATCGAGGTGTTTAAGCAGCTTGCCTCAAGTTTTAAAACAACAAAACAACTTCTCGAAAGACTGCAAAAACCTATCGCTATGAAAACTATGCCTCTTGGCAAATATAAAGGGCGTTTGTTTGGAGATATCCCTACCGATTATTTAACCTGGGCAGCGCATCAAAATTTCGATCAAGATTTACTGTTTTCTCTCAGAACTGAGTTAAAAAAGCGAAAAAAACATCCTGGTTTTTCCCAAGCTTCTAATCCTTTTTCTACTTTATGAATATTCTCACTCCAGCTACAACTACTGGGATAGCCTTATAGTGGTTTACCTATGGAAAAACTCAAGCTAAGCGATCTATCTCTACAAAATAAAAAAGTTCTTATGCGAGTGGACTTCAATGTCCCACTAAACCCTGATCACACAATCGCAGATACGACTCGGATCATGGCTTCCATGACTTCTATACAATATATCTTAAAGCATGGTGGTTCAGTGATTCTCATGAGTCATTTAGGCAGACCTGATGGCAAAGTTTCTTCTGCTTTATCATTACAACCTTGCGTGGAAGTGCTGCAAAAAACTTTGAAAGTGCCAGTAGCCTTTGCACCTGATTGCGTAGGAGACATCGCCAAGCAACTCGCTAAAAATCTACACCCTGGTGAACTTCTGCTTTTGGAAAATCTTCGTTTCCATGAAGCAGAGGAAAAACCAACTAAAGACCCTTCTTTTGCAAAACAACTCGCCTCTTTGGGAGATGTTTATGTCAACGACGCCTTTGGCGCTGCTCATAGGGCCCACTCTTCTACAGCCACAATCGCTAAATATTTTCCTCATCAAGCTGCCATGGGTTTTTTGATGGAAAGAGAAGTGAATTTTCTAGAAAAAGTTATTAAAAACCCAAAACGCCCTTTTTATGCTGTACTTGGCGGCGCAAAAATTTCTTCAAAGATAGGGGTTTTCTCCTCTCTTCTTGCTAAAGTCGATGCTCTCTTTATTGGAGGAGGCATGGCTTATACTTTTTTGAAAATCCTTGGTCATAAGATTGGAAAATCTATTTGCGATGATGCTCTTTTAGATACAGCTAAACAATTTTTAGATAATGCTAAAAAGAAAAATATACCTGTTTTTCTTCCTACAGACATCGTTATTGCTCATACCTTTGCAAACAGCGCTCCTTCCAAAACTGTCCTCACAACACAAGGCGTACCCGAAGGATGGATAGGGATGGATATCGGTCCAAACACAATGAGCGCTTGGAGTAAAAAACTACAAGAAGCAGCAACTATTTTTTGGAATGGCCCTATGGGCGTCTTTGAATTTTCTCATTTTTCACAAGGCACCTTTTCTATGGCTAAATTATTAGCCTCTTTGCAAGCCGTCACGATTGTAGGTGGAGGAGACTCTGTTTCTGCCATCAACACCCTTGGAGTCAAAGATTCTTTTACCCATGTATCGACAGGAGGAGGGGCTTCTTTGGAATTTATAGAACATGGACATCTTCCTGGCATTGATACCCTATCCGATAAGACATAAAAGTAACATTACTGTTTTTTTTATTATTTACTTTCACAAGTTTCTAGTTAAAAATCATTTTTGCAACTATACATCAATATTTTAAAAACAATCACAAAAAAAAGAGCGATTCGCCTGTTGTCAAATAAGGGGGAATAGGTATAATTGCCCTCATCAGATGGGTGGTGGGTTCACCATTTGTAGGTAAACATGCAGCCTAAGCGTATTTGCTGGCTGGGGGATATTTTGTTAGACTTTAAGCTAACTGCTAAGATTCCTGTTCTTTCCATAAGCAATACTTCGCTCTACAATTGCTTGCGTCTTTTGACAATCATAAAAAATCAGCTAACAGCTCCAATGCAAGAAGGTAGTATTCCATGTCTTCAATGACACAAGAATTTTCCAAGTTTCGCTCGTATATATGGCCTATTCATCGCTGGGAATTAAAGAGATTTTTGCCACTACTTCTCATCTACTCTTTAATTTGTTTTAATTATAGCATCCTAAGAGCTGCAAAAGATGCTCTTGTTATTACCGCACCTTCTTCTGGCGCCGAAGCTCTCCCTTTTATTAAGGTATGGGCTATTCTACCCATGGCCATTCTCTTTACCTTCTTTTTCACCAAACTCTCCAACCGATTCAATCTCGAAAAAATTTTCTATATTATGGTGGGGATCTTTGTTTCCTTTTTTCTTCTCTTTGCCTTTGTACTCTACCCCTACCAAGAGTTTTTACATCCTCATGCCCTAGCCGATAGATTGCAGCATAGTCTACCCCACGGATTTCAAGGCTTTATTACTGTGTTTCGCAACTGGACCTTCACCCTTTTTTATGTCATGTCAGAGCTATGGGGCACTATGATCATGACAGTACTTTTCTGGGGCTTTGCTAATGAAATCACCTCGGTAAAAGATGCAAAAAGATTTTATGCGATTTTAGGGATAGGGGCGAATTTCGCAAGCATCATCTCAGGAGAGCTTTCTATCTTTTTGTCCAAAGATATTTTGGACTTTAGCTTTTTCGCCTCTACCGATGACACTTGGGGACAAAGTTTAAAACTGATTATCTCTGCTGTAGCCGTTGTAGGTGTTGCAGTTGTAGCCACCTTTAGATGGTATAATAAAAGAGTCTTGCACGACTCTCTCTCTAAACTTCCTTCTCAAGAACTTAGCTCCTATAACAAACCTAAGATTAAAATGAGTTTAAGGAAAAATTTTTCCTATCTCGCAAAATCCAAGTATCTTATCTGCATCGCCGTCATTGTCCTTACCTATAATATCTCTATGAATATGATCGAGATCGTATGGAAAGATCAAATTAAACACCTCTACCCCAATCCTACAGACTGTAATGTTTATATGGGACAAGTCATGGTATGGATGGGAGTGTTATCTACAATTATGGCTCTGCTTTTATGTGGTAATGTCATCAGAAGGTGTGGATGGACCTTTACAGCTCTGATCACTCCAACTGTCGTACTCATCACAGGCATATTCTTTTTCTCGTTCACCCTCTTTAAAGATACTAGCTTACTTTCCGTAGCTCTCTTTATGGGAACATCCCCTATTGTCCTGAGCGTATTTTTTGGAAGCATGCAGAACTGTCTTTCTAGAGCCTGTAAATATACTGTTTTTGATGCTACCAAAGAGCTCTCTTTTATCCCACTCAGCACAGAGTGTAAACTGAAAGGGAAAGCTGCCATCGATGGCGTAGGCTCTAGGCTCGGTAAATCCGGGGGCTCTGTATGCCACCAGTTCCTCCTTATGATTTTTGGAACCGTCTCCGCAAGCACCCCTTATGTCGCAGCAATCTTACTGCTTGTCATCTTTGGGTGGATCACAGCTACTTTTTCTTTAGGAAGACAATTTAACGACCTGACCATCAGACAGCAAGAAGATGAGGTCCCAACATCTCCAACCCTTGTTAGCGATGTCACTAAACAAGAAGCATTAAACTAATTAATTGTAATAAAAATTGTTTATTTATTAATAAATAAACAACCTGCTGTGTTACTATCTTCCAGGATATCTCTTGATTTGAGGTTACATGGAATCTTTATATGAATTTATTGTACATCATGCTCATATAGCGCCCTACCTGCTTTTTGGCCTATTTTTACTTGCCGGTTTAAATATCCCCATCAGTATCGATATTCTAGTGATTATCGCCTCCATCCTTGCCGCCACCATCATCCCAGAACATACAATCTCACTATATGTTAGCGCTTTGTGTGGTTGTTATTTTTCCGCATGGCTTGCCTATTGGCTCGGTCGTCTTGCAGGAAGAAAACTCCTAAAAACAGCTTTTTTCAAAAAACTTTTGCCAGAAGAAAAACTGGATAGACTCCAAAAGTTTTATAAAAAACATGGATTTTTAACGTTGCTGATAGGACGTTTTATTCCCTTTGGTGTAAGAAATGGCATTTTTATGTCCACAGGCATGTCTCGCCTTTCTTTTGCCACCTTCTGTCTTAGAGATATTATTCCCACACTACTATGGACCTCTTCAACATTTTTGCTTTTCCATACCCTCGGATCCAATTATGAATCTCTTGTCAAATATCTTAAGTGGATCAATCTCTCTCTCTTTTGCGCTTTCGGTGTGACGGTAATTGCGATCTTTTGCTATAAAAGGAGAAAATACAAAAAACAGCTGGATCGCTCTTTGCCACCTGGCGAAAGCAGCAAAGATTCCGGTATTGACAACACTAAAAGCCTTAGCTGATGCTGAATCCACCGAATAGTTTATCACTACTCAGAGCGCCTCTTGCTTTTCTGTTTTTGTCAGAAAGCGTTCTCCTCAGAATTATTGCTGTCTCGTGCGCAATGCTCACAGACTGCATCGATGGCTACTTAGCTAGACGCTACGCCTATACCTCTCGTCTCGGCGCTGTTCTTGATCCTATGATGGACAAGTTTTTTGTTTTTTTTGTGCTCATTGTATTTGCCGTCGAACATCGTCTGCAACCCTGGCAAGCTATTTTGATGATTTCTAGAGATCTATTCTTATGCATTTTTGCTCTCTATCTTGCTATCCGTGGCGCATGGAAATCGTATCGTTGTCGCGCAGTCCGTTGGGGAAAGGTCACAACAGCTATGCAGTTTGGTATTATTGTTCTCCACACCTTTAACTATGCTCCACCCTCTTTTGTATACTGGGCTTTTGCGCTTGTTGGCCTTTTAGTGTTTATAGAACTCGTAAAACGTTCCGGAGCCTCACTAGCCTGAAGCACTTTTAACCTCTTTGAGAAAAAAACCCTCTTCTCTACACTAAGAGAAATTGTATTATAGTAGAAGGTTTGTTCATCTATGAATCCCATCCAAGTTTCAAGAGAGTCCATTTTTGTTTCTTCTATCAGATCCTTTTGCAACACCTTTTTCGCTCTTCTTGGGATTGTTGTGTGTGCATTACTCATTGGTCTTGCCATCACACTTATCGTAGGCTTTTCAACAGACTCTGAAAAAACCGCTTTTTCTATTCAACCCGATGCAAATGGCAGCCGTGCCATGCTTCCTTTTTCCACGCCTGCTCTGCTAAAAATTGATATAGATGGTATCATAGGAACAGGAAAACTTATCTCTTCTTCTATCGATAGCATCTTACTTGACTCTAGAGAGGGAATTTTTAAGCATGGCCGCGTAAAAGGTGTTTTACTATGTATTAACACTCCTGGCGGCTCTGTGACAGATTCCAACGGTATCTATGAACTACTAAAAGCTTATAAGGAAAAATATAATGTCCCTATATTTGCCTATGTAGATGGCATTTGCGCATCAGGTGGCATGTACATTGCAGCAGCAACAGATAAAATCTACGCCTCAACTGTCAGCATTGTAGGTTCTGTAGGGGTTATTTTGGGTCCTGTTTTTAATTTCTATGGCTTGATGGAAAAATGGGGTATCAAAGCCACAACCATTGCAAAAGGTAAAGACAAAGCGATGCTAAATCCTTTTGCTCCTCTGATTCCAGGAGAAGATGCTTCTTTAAACGCTATTTCTGACTATCTCTATCAACATTTTGTCTCCTTAGTTGCAACAGCTCGTCCCCAAGTGACTCAAGAGCAGCTTATCAATATCTATGGCGCGCAAGTCTATTCTGCTCCTAAAGCCCAGGAGCTAGGATTCATCGACGTAGCAGGAGCAAATTACTCCCAAGCAGTAGGTGCTCTTGCAGAAGCTGCTGGCATCAAAGCGGATGAAAAATATCAAGTGATCGAATGTAGAGTGCAAAGACCTTTTCTATCAGAAATGTTTGATCAAAACAGTCTTTTTGCTCCCCTATCTCGTCTTCTTCACCGCGCAGCTCCTCTGACAGATCTTTCCGATTGCAAAGATCCCTTTTTGTATCTCTATAGACCAACCGCATCCTAGATCATGCAAAAACAAGTGACAGAAACTTTCTATCTCATAGATGCCGTTGGCTTTTTATTTCGATCCTACTATGCGATAAAACCGATGACAAACCCAGAAGGGCTCTGTACACATGCACTCTATGGATTCATCCGTTCTCTGCAAAAACTGATAAAAGATTTTACGCCTGGCTACCTGTGCGCTATCTTTGATGGACCCAATAACGCTAGCTCACGAACAGAGATCTACGCTGACTACAAAAGTCACAGAAAAGGAATGCCCGACGATCTTGTCCCTCAGCTGCAGCTCGCTCTTGCATTTTGCCACTTGTATGGCATTCCCACTCTGCAAATTCCTGGTATCGAAGCCGACGATACCATCGGTAGCGTGGCAAAATGGTTAGAATCACATAACCACCTTATCTACATCTGCTCTAGTGATAAAGATCTATGCCAACTCGTCTCTGATCAGGTTTTTGTACTCAACACCCACAAAGATAACCTCCTGATAGACAAAGAAAAAGTCAAAGAACTGTTCGATGTACATCCTCATCAAATCGTCGATCTTCTCGCTATCATGGGAGACACCTCTGATAATATTCCGGGAATACCTGGCTTTGGCCCTAAAACAGCAGCAAAGCTTTTGCAAGAATATGGCTCTTTACAAAAGATGTTAGCTCATGTCGATGAGATGGAAAATGGTAAAAGAAAAGAAACCATTAAAACACACCAAGATGCAGCCCTCATGAGCCAACGCTTAGCGCAGCTCGATTGTCAAGTAGAGTTCCCAAAAGACGAAGAATTTTTTAGACGTAAAGAGATAGATACAGAAGCTCTTGCTGCTTTTTACAAAAAAATGCATTTTCTTTCTTTGCTCAAAGATCTCTCTTCAGAAACGCCCTCCTCAGCAAAAGAAGAGGTTTCTTATATCTTGATTAATTCCTCAAAGGCTTTGCAAGAGCTTGCTAACAAACTCTCTTCTGTCCATGAACTTGCTATAGATACAGAAACGACATCGCTTTCCTATATGACAGCAGAACTTGTCGGCATTGGCCTTAGCATAAAGGCTGCAGAGGCATATTATATCCCTACTAATGGAGCTATTCCTCTTACAGAAGTTCTTCTTACTCTCAAACCCATTGTAGAAAATCCTCATATCCGACTGATTGGTCATAACATCAAATACGATGTCCATATTCTGAAAAACTACGGTATCTCTCCTGCGAATATTGCCTTTGATACCATGCTAGCTTCTTACCTTCTCAATGCACAAAGCCATAGACATGGTCTCGATCATCTTTGTTTAGAGCTCTTTGAGAAAGTAAAAATCCCCATCCAGCAGCTCATTGGACAAGGAAAATCACAACGGTCTATGAAAGAGGTGCCTCTAGAAGAGGTGAAAGAATATTGCTGCGAAGATGTCGATTACACACTAAGACTTAAAGAGCGCTTTGCTAACGAAATCTCTTCTCAAGGACTATCCAGAGTGTTCGAAACCATAGAAATGCCTCTTCTTCCTGTCCTTGTCGACATGGAAAGACATGGCATCTATTTGGATGTCGAAGAACTACAAAAAATGGCCAAAGAGCTCAATGCTCACATCCACACCCTGCAGCAAGAGATTTTTCACGAGACCAAAGAAGAGTTTAATCTCAACTCTCCCAAACAGCTAGGACATATCCTCTATGAGAAAATGGGGATCTCACCCCCTATAAAAAAGGGAGCTCCCAAACACTCCACAAGTGCTGACATTTTAGAAGAGCTCCAAGAAAAACATCCTATTTGTACACAGATTCTTCTCTATCGAGGTTTAGAAAAACTGCGCTCTACCTATGTTGAATCCCTCCCTCTACAAATCCTCCCAACAACGGGAAGAATTCACTGCACTTTTAACCAGTCTGTAACAGCTACAGGAAGACTCTCTTGCCAAGATCCCAATTTGCAAAACATCCCTATCCGCTCCGAAGAAGGGCGAAAGATCCGGTGCGCCTTTAAACCCGCTCCCTCCTGCAGCTTTTTGGCTGCAGACTATTCGCAAATCGAGCTCCGTATTTTAGCTCACCTCAGCCAAGACCCTGCGCTCATGGAAGCATTTATACGCGGAGGTGATGTCCATAGGCTAACAGCTTCCTTGGTATTTGCTGTTCCAGAAGAAGAGGTGTCTAAAGAGATGCGTCATTTAGCAAAGGCTGTCAACTTTGGCATCCTCTATGGTCAGCAGTCTTTTGGACTTTCGCAGCAGCTAGGCATCCCTTTCCAAGAAGCTTCAAAATTCATTAACACCTATTTTGAAAGGTACCCTAAAGTCAAATCCTTTTTAGAAGAGTGTAAAGAGCACGCCAGAAAAACGGGCTATGCACAAACCTTCACAGGGAGAAAAAGACTCCTTGTTGATATTCACTCAAAAAATCCAGCTCTTAAAGCCGCCGCTGAAAGACTCGCTGTCAATACCCCCATCCAAGGCGCTCAAGCAGATATCATTAAACTTGCCATGATAGAGATTCATAAACAGCTTGCAACCACATCCTTTGGAGATATGATCTTACAAATTCATGATGAGCTTGTATTTGAAGTGCCTGATTCTCACCTAGCTACTGTCAAAAAAATCGTTGTAGATATCATGGAAAATATTGTAAAACTCTCCGTTCCTTTGACCGTGGACGTTGCCATTGGCAAAAATTGGGGGGAATGTTAATCTTTGAGAAAGATAGCTGTTACAGGCTCCTTAGGCGCTGGCAAGACTACGGTCTGTCAGATAGTAGGCAAGCTTGGCGCCCTTGTGATAAGCTCTGATGACATTGTTCATCGGTTGCTTATCTCTGATCGTGAGTGTATCCAGAAAATTAGGCAGTTGTTTGGTGCAGAGGTGATCCAAAACCACCAAATAGATAGGAAGAAACTTGCGGAGCTAGCGTTTGCTGATCCTCAAAAACTTTCTACGTTGGAACACTTATTGCATCCTTTGGTATTCAAGTGCATTCAAGAAGAATACAAAGAGGCCTGCAAAAAGCGAAAACATAGATGGCTTGTAGTAGAAGTACCACTGCTGTTTGAAGCAGGATGGGAAGCTTTTTTTGATGCGGTGATTGTGGTTGCCTCTGACGAAAAATTGTGTCAAGAGCGAGCTGTAAAAAAAGGGATAAGCCCAGCAGACTATGCTGCACGCTCAAAGAGACTCTTGCCTAATGAAGAGAAAATGCGCCTTGCACACTTTGTAGTTCATAATAATACCACAAGAGAGGATCTGGAAAAACAGGTCTTAGAAATAATAAACAACATAATCCCCAAGAACTTGGATGAGTAATCGTCTCTTTTTCTACAACAAGGTCTAATCTAACCCTACCCATCAACACAAAAAATCATGAAAAACCAACATCAACCTTCTTTTAAGGAGCAAGAAACTTAATGGATAATGAAAATCATCCTCCAGAACACACTGATGCAGGATCTTCCACACAAGCCCCTCAGAAAATCGTCCCCCCTCCTATCACACAGCCTAAAAAACCTATTCAACCGACCATCATCACAAAAATTTCTGATCTGCAGAGGATGAACATCGATGATTTAAGCAATTTCGCAAAAAACATGGGTCTTAAACATCTTGGCTCTCTCACCAAATCACAAATGGTCTTTGAAATCGTCAAAGCCAAGTCTGATAGACCCGATGAGCTTTTAGTCGGTGAAGGTGTTTTAGAAGTGCTTCCTGATGGTTTTGGTTTTCTACGCTCCCCTAACTACAACTATCTTCCTTCAGCAGAAGATATTTATGTGTCTCCTGCCCAAATACGAAGATTTGATCTGAAAAAAGGAGATTCTATCTACGGCTCCATCCGATCTCCTAAAGAAAAAGAAAAATACTTTGCGCTTTTAAAAGTAGATCGCATCAACAATCGAGATCCAGAGACGACCAAGGATCGTATTTTATTTGAAAACCTTACGCCTCTATATCCAAGCAAACGGCTTGTCATGGAAACCTCCCGTGAAAAAGTTGATATGCGTGTTCTTGATCTTTCTTCCCCAATTGGTAAAGGGCAAAGAGCTCTTATCGTCGCCCCTCCCAAAACAGGTAAGACTATCCTTCTGCAAAATATCGCTAACGCCATCACCTCTAACCATCCAGAGTGCATTCTTATCGTTCTTCTCATCGATGAAAGACCTGAAGAGGTGACCGATATGCAGCGGATCGTCAAAGGGGAAGTGGTTTCTTCCACTTTTGATGAGCCTCCAGAAAGACACATCCAAGTTGCAGAGATGGCGATTGAAAAGGCGAGACGCCTTGTAGAATTTGGTAATGATGTTGTCATCTTACTCGACTCACTCACACGTCTTGCTAGAGCCTACAACACAACACAACCTCACTCTGGCAAAATCCTTACAGGGGGTGTCGATGCTAACGCTCTGCACAAACCAAAAAGATTCTTTGGAGCTGCGCGTAATGTCGAGCATGGTGGATCTCTTACCATCATTGCTACAGCGCTTATTGAAACAGGCTCTAAGATGGATGAGGTAATTTACGAAGAGTTTAAAGGAACTGGTAATATGGAGCTCGTTCTTGATCGCCGTCTTTCTGATCGTAGAGTGTACCCTGCAATCGATGTCATCAAGAGTGGAACTCGTAAGGAAGAGCTTCTCTTCCATCCTCATGAGCTAGAAAAAGTCTATATACTCCGCCAAGCGCTTGCAGATCTTACGCCCTTGGATGCTATGAACTTACTTCTTGGCAGACTCAAAAAAACAAGTAGCAATGCAGAGTTCTTACTCTCCATGAAAGACTAAACGATTATCCCCGGACACTATCCGGGGACTACCTCTTTTCTTTTAGCTGTTTTGTTTAAAGAGACTCTGTGTTAATTCATAATTATCCGGGAGTAAACAAAAGTATCCATGCCTGCTACTATGCCTCATCGCCCCCTTTCCTTACTTGTTGTGACAACTTCAGGAGGCGGTGGCCATTTGCAGGCAGCAAATGCTAAAATTGCAGAAGAACAAGTAAAAAATCCCGATCTTGTTGTCATCACCCATGACATCCTCGCTCATGCAGGCGGCAAGAGATTTGGGCGGTTTATGATTAACCGCATCTGGGACAGTGCTCAACGTAAAGGATCTGTAAGAGCTCTAGAATTTTGGGCCCACTCTACTCCCATTTTTGATATTCTCTTCTGGATTCCTGTCTTTTGCCAAATCTTACGCAAACTGTTTCGCTATGAAATAGCGAACGTCATTGACACGCAGCCCCTTGCTCTTGGAGCTATGCTTTGCGCTATCAGGATCTATAACGTACTGAAAAAAAAATCTGTTGCCGTAGAAAAAATTCTTACAGATCTTCCCACACAGTTTGCCTCCCCTTATCTCTCTCCCATCAAAAGGTTATCTGCTAGCAATCGCGCCCTTATTCATTTGGTAACAACAAAGCCCCTCCTCCTCTCAGGAGAGACTGAAGAAAAATTCTGGAAGAAACACTGCAATCTATCTCTACAAAATATTTCCTATGCAGGATTCCCCATTAGACCTTCTTTCAAAAAATATGCACACCAACCAAAAGCGTTTATCCCCATCACTTTGCATATCTCTTACAAAACCCCTCATGAAAAAACATTGCTTGCAGAGCTCACAAGCTCTACGCATGCGCTCTTGGAAGAAAATTCTCTGACTCTCACCATGCATCCACAAGATCAAGTGACAACCCTCATGCTAGGCAGTCAGCCTGTGCAAGAAGCTTCTTTAAGTTATGTGAAAACATTTATCGACCTTGTCAAATCAACCCCTTCTACTCACATCCATCACTATCTATTTGTATTTTGTGCCCACAAAAAGCTAGAGACGATGCCCTTGCAAGAAAGAATTTACTCTCTGGTGACAGAGTACAAAGATTTTCCAAAAAACCTTACTGTCCTTCCTATGTCTTCTCAAACCGATGACGTCATTGCGCCTTTATATTTTAGAAGCAATGCTACACTCACAAAGGCTGGGGGTATTACTGCTATGGAGCTACTGGCTGTTGCCCAAGGGAAGGTATGGATTCATCATGAGCATCAAAAGACTGCTCTACAAAAGGCTCTCTCTCATACTCCTCTTCTATCTCCCTATAAGGGGATGCCCAAATGGGAATATGGAAATGCTCTCTATTTACAAACGCATAAAAAAGCAGAGATGGTCTCTCCCGACACTTTCTCTGCATCTCTTACAGCCTATCTACACAACTAAAAATAAGAAGCGTCTTCTAAAAGAGCTGAAGCAAACTGCGCCCACTGCTTAGAAGCAGCGTAGTTATTCATCACATCAGGTCTTAAGTTGAGACAGCGATAAAATGGTTCAAACTCTCCTTGGTAATCCTGAAAATCACGATGGTTGTAGTACTTTTCCATATTCCGACCAAATCCTTTATCATGAAACATAGAGTAGCCCAAAAACCCATCCCACTTGAGAGCAAATGCAGAATTATCTCTAAATCCTCTGAGCTTGTGACGCATCTCGGGATAGCTAACAATAGCCCATATAAAGCACAAAGGATGAACGTGGTCTATTCTTTTTCCCTCTTCTTTGAGATGTTTTTGATTAGAAGGAAATCCTAAGGAAAGCGTGCTCTTACTATCAAGGTAGTTGATGATTCCATGGATAATTTGGATCTCTTGATGACTAATTGTCATCCCATTACCAAAAGGAGCCATGCGATCCATAGACTTTTGCTTGCTCGCCTCTTTCTTTTCTTTCTTGGCTAGCAGCCCTCCTTCTTGAAGAGGGATAGCGAACTGAAAACAATCTTTTTGTATTTCACCCTGTACATCAGCTATAGAAACCATCTCCATATCGCAGCTCCCTTTTATAAAGCAAAATAAGGAACCCAAACTACCATTTCTGGAAAAAGGAATCCAAAAAAATTTAACGTATCATAAGCCTGAGAAGCTCTTCCCATTTTTCTTCTGCAATATGTCTTCTAGCTAACTCTCGTTTATTCTCTGGTAAAGCCTTGAAAAAATCTTCTAGGTAAAGACTGTTTTCTTGTTGATGTTTTTGGATATCTGCTCCAAGGTCTGCCCATGTACGCTCCCAAGGTGATCGAGTATCTTGTCCAACCCATTTCGACAATTTTTCTAACTTGCTTTTCCATTTCTCCTGATAATCCTGTGAGGAAATCGTATTAAGACATGCTTGTATCTGGTCATTTTTTTGAAGCAGCAACAAAAACGCTAGAGGATGAACCTCTTTTCGCATCTGCTCCCCATTACTTTTTAGTGTAGAAAATATTCTAGGCAATGTGAACATATGCCTTACAAGAGCTTTCGCGGTGTATGCGGGTCCATCGGCATCCAAAACATCTTTCAACGGACCCTCTGCTAACGCCTTGTAGATCTCTATAAAGGTCTCTACTTCCTTCACGGTTGTCTTCAGCAAAGATGACACCTCAGCTTGTTTAACTGCGACCTTGCTTTTTTCTAGTCTTTCATCACCTGATGATGCATATTCTTCCTGATCTACTTCTTCGTTCTCTAATAAAAAATCTGCAATATTAGAGACTTCCTCCTTCAATCTCTTCACGCCTTCTGTTGGTGACGCTGCACGAGCGGCTGCTGGGCCTATCGAACCTTTATCTCCTCCTATACCAAGGGGGGTACTTGTAGAAGAACTAGCATTTCCTACACTAACTAGGGGGGTAGACTCTACTGGCTTGTCTAACTTCGCTCCCTGTCTAGTCCAATCTCCAATCGCTCCACTCATAACTACTCCATTATAATTGGTATATCTCTTAGTGATTTATACATTGTTCAACTGCATCAATATATCCCTAAAAGGATATAATCTCCTGTAGACTCTTCGTATAAGGTTCGAGAAACTGGTTCCAAAGGGGCTCCTCTTGTTTTCTCTCGCTCCAGCCCTTCTTGTACTTATCCGAAACAAGTATTTCCCTATAACCTTGCATCCTCTCATTCGCTTGTACATCGCTTAAATCCTCTGATGGATTTTCTTGTCTAGCTCTTTTATATGCGTCTAAAGCTTGGCTCAACTCGTTTTGCATAAGAGATCCACTTGTTGCAAAATAAGTCATGGCTGCAATCTTTTTCATAAGTACATACTTGCTCACAGACCCTTCCGCTAACACCCTACTCACCTCTATAAGCGCAAGCCTTGCTGAAGGCATCTGATGACAGTTAGTCACCACGAAACCTTGCAAACTTCCGTAAGGTGTCACCGCCATAGTTTTTCTCCTGCAGATTGATTTTTTTCTAAAATGTGAGCTCTGGGACAGTAGCAGCTTTGTAAAAATTCGAAAAGGATTTTTTTGATTTTTTGTAAAGAAAAAGGCCCTCAAACAATTTGAGAGCCTAGTTTGTACAATGAAGAAACAAACGATGCTTAGTATAAAATAGCCTTAACCAGCCCTTCCCAATCTCTATGATCCATAAAATGCTCTACAACTTCTGGCTTTACGTGCAACTCTTCACAAAAACCGGTCAAATAAGGCTTGAGATTGTTTTTATAAAATTCTTCTGTCATCCGTCTTCTAAAGCCATCTAAAAACCCACGCCATTTGAAAAAGCTACGATGGATTTCCTGCAGATCACTTCTTAAGATAGGATTGCTGATAATATGCGCTATAAATCGTAAAGGATGTACCTGATTAATGGACTTACCCATCTTCTCAAGTTCCTTCTGCTTCCACAAAAGCTTAGGAACATTATGATTCGCTAGTGAATGTACAATTTTTTCAATGGTCCCCTTCTCTTGCTCTGATAAAGGAAGCTCCTCGAAAGCGTTTCTGAAAATATCTACAGAATCAGCCGCTGTATACTCTTCTTGCTGATCCTGATTCACCATGACGATCTGCTCTTGTCCATGCAGATCTACTTGACTTACCACACCCTGACAACACATCAAAATTACAAGAACTCTCGGTAACTGCATCATAATTCCCTCCTATCGCAAAACAGCTAATGTAACAAGTGAGAGATTTTTTTTCTCATGCCAAAAATAGATTTTTTATAAAAGATTAAGAGCCTCCTATCACAGCCCCATTACTCTGCAAAAATTCCCGAACTCCTTGGTCTAACCCTATCACATCTTGAAAATTAGCTCCCCTCACATTGCTTTCTCGAAAATTTGCCCTGGAAATAGTAGCCCCCTGAAAATCGACATTTTGTAAGTTAGCACGGTAAAAATTCGCATACGATGCATCGGCTCCTCTTGCATTCGCTCCTCGAAGATCTGCTTCTTGAAAATCGGTTTTGACAAGCACTGCATCTTGCAGGTTTGTTCCACGAAGGTTAGCATTTCGTAAAGAGGCTCCTGAAAAATTTGCATTACTAAAATCCATGCCATTGAGATCAGCACCTTGTAGATATGCATTTTCTAAATTTCTTTTGCCTTCAACAAAAACCACCTTAGGAGGTTTTTCAGAGCAACTGGGTAAATACACAAGCCCTACAATCATCCCACATCGCAATACCTGTCTTATCCAGAAATTCATAGCTCTCCCCTTATGCACACCATGTGCTCTTTTCCATCTGTACATAAAGAAAAATAGCCTTTTAGGAAAACACTCTTTGCATTTTTCCTCTATTTTTTGATAATCGCCTCAAGGAAGAGGTCTCTTATGTCCTGTTATGATAGCGCCTGCCATATCGTACGTACCCTGAATCAACATGGTTTTATTGCGTATTTTGCTGGAGGTTGGGTAAGGGATTTTCTTATGAAACATCCTTCCGATGATATCGATATCGCAACAAATGCCTCTCCTGAAGATATCCAAAAAATTTTTACAAAAACGATTCCTATTGGCATTCAGTTTGGCATTGTGATTGTTGTATACAAAGATCACCATTTTGAAATCGCTACTTTTAGAAAAGATCATGGTTATGAAGATGGAAGAAGACCCATTGGCATTGAACGCTCGACACCAGAAGAAGATGCTAAAAGGCGCGATTTTACCATCAATGGCATGTTTTATGATCCGATTACAGATAAGCTGCTTGATTTTGTGGGTGGCAAAGAAGATTTAGGTAAAAAAATCATCCGCGCCATAGGCAATCCTCACGAACGCTTTTTAGAAGATAGACTACGCATGATCAGAGCTGTACGCTATGCTTGCCGTTTTCACTTTGTCATCGAAGAGGCGACAAAGCAAGCTATCTATAACCACGCAAATGCTCTCTTTCCTGCTGTTGCTATAGAAAGAGTCTGGCAAGAATTTTATAAAATGCGCCGCTTTGGCAGCTTTAAGCTCTTCATGTTGCAACTCTATGAACTCAAATTACTACAAACGATTTTTCCAGAACTTGCAACACTCTCCATGCAAGAAATACTATCAAGATTACAACCTTTGGATCACTTTCCTAAAGAAGCTCCTTTGATAGGAAAAATCTTGGAACTTTTCCCTGGCTCTACCCTTGAAAAGCAGCTCCAGGTCTGTGAAAAATTCAAACTGTCTAACCAAGATAAAGAGTTTGTTAAATACTACTACTCTGTTCATAGCGCTCTTCAATCTTCTGATGCGCATCTGATAGAGCCTCATGTGTGGGCCCATCTTTATGCAAATTCTTCTTTCTCGCTATGCTCTGCGATGTCCCTTGCTCGTTTGCCTAAAGAAGCCGCAGAGTCTATTATAGCTTTTCATGCTAGAGCTCAGGAGAAACTCTCCTGGGCTGTAGAGCGCATTAGAAACAAAACTCCACTTGTTACCTCACAGCATTTGCTAAAAGAAGGGATTTCTCCTGGCATTATCATGGGAGCACTCCTTAAAGAAGCTGAGAAAATTTCTATTAATCATGCCTTGCAAGATCCTAGCGCCGTCTTGGCAAAACTTAAAACAAGTTCTCTTTGGCCATAGGCAATAAAAAGATTTTTTACTGATTAATTCTCATGATCATGAGAGTGATATCATCATGCTGATTTTCGGGATCAACTTCAAAATGCTCTAGATCCTGAATGAGCGCCTCGCAGAGCTCTTGTGCAGTAAGATCTAGTCTGCTCTCAAAAAATTCTATAAGACGCTTTTTCCCATAGAGTTTTCCTTCGGGATCATGCGCCTCTATCACACCATCTGTAACAAACACAAGGAGATCCTTGGGGAAAAGTTGAATGTGCGCAATGGTAGGCTCCATCTCTTCAATAACCCCTAAGGCAATCCCCGGCGTTGCCAGCTCTTGAAGACACCTGCCCTCCCTGAATATAAAACCTAAGGGATGCCCACAGCTGCTGTAGCGAAGCTCATGTGTTTTGTAATTATAAGAACCTATCCAAGCGGTCACAAACACCTGCGTGCTAGCACTATCTTTACAAAAGATTTTATTAGCCTCAGTAATCACTTTGCGTAAATCGGGTATTGTTGATCCTAGACTTCGCAAAATACTTCGCATCGTAAGAGAATAAAAACACCCAAACACCCCGTGGCCCGAAGTGTCTGCCATGATCAGCATCACTTCATCGGGATGATCAGGAGGTACAAAGAAATCATAAAAATCGCCTCCTACTTCTTTTGCGGGGACAAGAAGAGCTTGCAGTTCTAGACCTGGCACCTCTGGCAGCTGTGTAGGGACTAGAGACTTTTGAATTTGATGACCAATATACAGTTCTTGCTGAAGCATCTCTTGCCTGATTCTCTGCTCTTGAATCTCTTGCACATGTTGCAAGAGATTTTCTATCATTTGATTAAAAATCTCTCCTACCTTGTTAATCTCAAAACCATATGAGCAGCTACGATATCTCGTTGTCAGATCATTATGAGAGACTTTCATCATGACATGACATAATCTTTTAAGAGGTTTTGCCATCAGATATGTTAAAAACCACGCTCCTATCCCACCTAGCAAAAGAATAGCCACAAACAGTAAAATCGTTTGATAAAAAAATTCCTGCAAATAATAAGATTCTTTGATCTCTGGACGTATGACAAGTAGATTAACATTTAGCTCTGCCAGTCTCACTTCACTAGCATATTGCTGAACCCCTTCTGCATCGATATAAGAGTACACTAAAGGATCGATAGTCAATGTATGAAGTAGTACTTGCGACTCTGCATGACCCCCATCTTCTTGAGGATCTATGACGATTGTCTTTCCAACAAAACTTGGATCTTGCCCACAAAAGATTTGCTTGTTTTTGTTAAACAAAAACACTTTGTATATATCGTGATACCCTTGGGCTTGCGTAAGATATTCTATAAAAAATGTACTAGAAATACATAGATTCAAGGTAGCCATCACTTCCTTTTTTGCACTGCGCTCAAGTACCTTTATAAAATATATACTCTGGCCATCTTCACTCATATGAACAGCGTAATCCCCTTCTTTAAAGACGGGCAAAAAAAACAGGGGATTATAAGCTGGACTTTGTTTACAACCATTTGAAGATAGGACGCATATAACATCATTATTGCTATCTTTTTTCAGCATAAAAATAGTTTGGATATTTCCTAGCTGAGCTATAGTTTGTAGGGCCTTGCTCCGCTCTTGCTTTGGCGCTACAGCGGAAGCTTGCAAGTATAAAGCGACCTGCTCAAGTGTCTGAAATTCGAAATTGATGAGCTGATCTGCTATAAACGTCTGAATATCAACAGCAAAATCTAAACTCTTTGCTTGCTCTGCCTGCTTAACCTTAAAATCATACCAATACATCATGAAAGAGTAGCCAATCAAAGGAAGGATAAGACAGATAAAAGAGATCAAGAATACACGAAGAGCTAATGACCCAGTAAAATTTTTGATATGCTCTGGAGAATCTACTCTCTTTGTAGACCTTTCTTCTTTTTTTGAAGACTTGAATCCGAACGTAAAATCTGCCATGATCTACAAGCCCAGTGGCTAATCCACCCCTATGTATTTTATGGTATCATTTCAAATTAAGAGTTTACAACATCCAATTGTGAAACATTGCGTCCTTCTCAGAAAGGACTCTTCCTACAGAGAGGATCATAACTCTTTTTTAGTCTTAGGCAAAAAGCAGCTTATGGAGGCTCCATCTCATCTTAACGTCTTGAAAGTTTTTACGTTAGAAGATGCTTCTGCCCCACTTCCAGGCCCCCATTATGTGGTAAGCGAGGCGATCATGCAAAAAATTTGTGGGATGACCTCTCCCGAGCCTTATGTCGCTGAAATACAAAAACCCAGTCTGCAACCCAAAAAGCTGGAAAGGCTTCTTGTGTGTGAAGGCATCGCAGACCCTGGAAACCTCGGTACCTTGTTAAGAACCGCCTTAAGTTTTGGCTTTGATGCTGTCTATCTTCTGCATCACTGCGCGGATCCCTTTAATGAAAAAGCGATCAGGGCCGCCAAAGGAGCTCTTTTTCATCTTCCTTTGATCTTTGGTGACTGGGAGCACCTCCTCTCTTTGCAAAAAAGCTATTCTATGGAACTCTATCAGGCCGATATACAGGGAACTCCTATAGCAGAGTGCTCTCCTTCTCTTCCTTTTGCTCTCATTTTAGGTAGTGAAGCTCATGGCACTTCAGAGCAAGCGAAAAAACATGCCCACTCTATTTCCATTCCCATGACAAAAAAGACGGAGTCTTTGAATGTAGCCATTGCAGGAGGGATATTAATGTTTAATACCAGTGCGTTATGTCGAAAACAGATCACCATTTAAATCTTGAAGAAGATTTTTTCTACCACGATCGGAAGTCAGAAAAAAAACATCGCAAAGCTCTCTCTGCAAAAGATCGCTCTAAATACAAAAAGACCGACCAAGAGAAACTCTCTCCTAAAACCTCTCAGCAAGAGCCTTCTCCTCATAGCAAGCAAGGTCGAGTCCTTGCTATCCAGCCCGAAGGGATGATTGTAGAAAGTGATGACGCCCAATATCTTTGCTCTTTAAAAGGCTCGTTAAAACAAGAAAAAACTCTGAAAAAAAACTTGGTTGCCGTAGGAGATTTTGTCCTATTTGAACCCACAGATACCTCTACTGGCGTTGTTGTGGCAATCCAACCCCGTTATTCTGTTCTATCAAGAGCTGATAACTTAAGAAAAAACAAAGAGCAGCTGATTGCTGTAAATATCGACCAGGTTTTTATTGTGGTCTCTGCTGTAGTTCCCAGACTAAAGCCCTCCCTTGTAGATCGCTATATTATAGCAGCAAAGCAAGGCAATATGAACCCTGTGATTGTTATCAATAAAATCGACCTATTAACAAACCCACCTGCTGATGTAGATCAGGCCACCTTTGAAGAAGAACTAGCTATGTACCAAGCTTTTGTACAAATCTATGCAGAGCTCGACATACCTCTTATAGAAGTAAGCTGTCTCACGGGTCAAGGTATCAAAGAGCTAAAAACACTCATGGAAAACAAAGCTTCGGTTTTTTCCGGGCAGTCTGGAGTCGGTAAAACAACGCTCATCAATACTCTCCTTGGTACCTCGCTTAAAACAGCAGATATTGTATCCAAAACCTACAAAGGCTCTCACACCACGACCGCTGCTACATTAATTCCTTTAGAGCACCACGGGTTTTGTATTGACACGCCTGGGATTAGAAGTTTTGGCATCTGGCAGATAAAGCCACAAGATGTGCAGCAATATTTCTCTGAATTTCAAGAATTCAGCCCTCATTGCCGCTACCAAAATTGTTTACACCTTGAAGAACCTCAGTGCGCTGTGAAAGAGGCCTGTGAACAAGGGTTGATTTCCCCTATGCGCTATGAATCTTACTGCAACCTTGTTCTCATTCCAGATGATACCTGGCGATGATCATCTCCATAGGCACTTTTGCCACAAGAAACTATTTTCTTTCGAGCATCCTAATTAAAAATCCATCCCCAAAATAGCATTTTCCATTTTGGGGATGGATTTTTAGGTGTTTTTTTCATCACTAATAGGAAGAAATCTTTTTGTTTGTTACTCTGACCTATCTTAACAACAGCTGCCATAGGAGGGACTTTGATGTCTAAAATTGCAAGAGTACATGGAAGAGAAATTTTAGATTCTAGAGGCAACCCTACCGTAGAAGTAGAAGTTACAACAACAAATGGAGTTGTTGGCATTGCCAAAGTCCCCTCAGGAGCTTCAACAGGTGAACATGAAGCGGTTGAACTACGAGATAAAGACCCCAAGCGCTATGGAGGTAAGGGTGTGACAAAAGCTGTCAGCAATGTCAACGGTCCTATTAACAATCTACTCTCAGGAAAAGATGTTTTTGATCAAGCTGGATTAGATCATGCCATGATCGCCCTAGATGGCACTCCTAACAAAGCAAAACTTGGCAGCAATGCGATCTTAGGTGCTTCTTTAGCCATAGCAAGAGCTGCTGCTTTAGAGAAAAAACTTCCCTTGTATGCTTATCTCAACCCAAACAGCTCACTGATCCCAACGCCTATGATGAATATTCTCAATGGTGGTGTACATGCAGATAATTCTCTTGATTTCCAAGAATTCATGATTAGGCCTCACGGAGCTCCTACCTTTAAAGAAGCGCTCAGAATGGCTTCTGAGGTATTTCATACGTTAAAAGGGCTTTTAAAAGCCAAAGGACATGTTGTCTCTGTAGGAGATGAGGGTGGATTTGCTCCTAACTTATCTTCTAACGAAGAGGTGATAGAATATATTCTGTCTGCCATAGAAAAAGCTGGTTATAAGCCAAAAACCCATATCTCTATAGCTATAGACCCTGCCTCTTCCGAATTTTATGACAAAGAAAAAGGTCTCTATGTGGAGATGAAGAAGAAAAATGCCAAAAAAGATTTCAAAACATTTTCTGCAAAAGAGCAGATAGACATTTTGGAAAATTTGGTGAAAAAATACCCCATCGATACTTTAGAAGATGGTCTTGCAGAAAATGACTGGGATGGATGGAAACTCCTTACACAGCGTCTTGGAAAAACCATTCAGCTCATAGGTGATGATATCTTCGTTACCAACAGTGCTTTTCTACAAAAAGGCATTGACCTCAAAGTCGCCAATTCGATCTTAATCAAGCTCAATCAAATCGGCACTCTTACAGAAACCCTTGCTACAATTGCACTAGCAAAAAAACATGGTTATAAAACAGTGATCTCCCATCGATCAGGGGAGACGGAAGACCCTTTTATAGCAGATCTTAGCGTAGCAGCAAATCTTGGCCAGATCAAAACTGGATCTTTGTGCAGATCTGAGCGCATAGCCAAGTACAATCGTCTACTGACTATTGAAGAAGAACTTGGCAAGACTTCTAAATACAACTCTTAACAGACTATTTATTAAAAAGTTACAAACAAGACTTTTTGACACAAATTTGTGTCATTTTTAAGTTGATACAAATTTGTGTCATGTTTAAGTTGACACAAACTTGATAGATTTGTTCCTATTGAAGAAAGAAGGCGACCTCTTATGACAGCCGTATGTTGCAAATGTTTACAACCTATAGAAACTGGTGACGCTTGGTATGGCCTACATCCCTCCTGCTTCACTCAATGGTTTAAAACAACAAAATTACAAGAATTTTCTGACATTATCCCTAGATCTTCTTCACAAATCCCCTTAGAAAGGCATGCAAAAAACACCAGTTTTTTCCACGGGGCCTTTCGTAAATATTCCTCTCGTCTCGGCAATCAAAACTTTATTCTAAAAGTCATGCAAGAGGGTCATCCTGAACTCCCAGCAACCGAATTTGTCTGTAATCAAATCTATGAAGTATTGGGAGTAAAAATCCCTAATTACTATCTTATTCGCTATCCCGAGCATCATTTTTGCTTTGTAACCAAAAATTTCATGTCTTCTTTATCAAACGCTTCTTTGATCCACATATATCACTATCTCAAAAATAAAGCAGATTACACCTGTGAAAAACTAGTCGCAATCATCGGCGACAAGACACAACGTCGAGCTGAGCAAGAACGTTTTGTCTACCTTACTTTAGTGGATAGTTTGATCGGCAATCACGACCGTCATGGCCGCAATCTCGGATTCATTCAATCTCCGAAAGGATTTTCGTTAGCCCCTTTCTATGACAACCCTTCTTTTGTTGGACTAGACAATAGCTTTATGTTGGGTGCCGATTTACAACCAAGAGGGGCTATTTTTACACAAAACTCCCAGGAACCAACCATTCAGGATTATATTACAGAATGGACTCGTTTAGGTTATCAAGATGTAGTACAACGCTTTCAACAAGCCGTAAAACTCGATAAAGTTCATGACATTATTTATTCCAGTCTGCTGACTGATAAGCGTAAAGCTGCCTTATTTCGTCTCATTAATCAACGAGGTAAAGCTGTATGCACCATGTAAAAATTATTGGAGTACATGTTTTTCTAGAGAAAAGAAAAACGCGATTATATGTTGGATCATTGAAAAAAGCGAATCACAAGTTTGTTTTTATCTACGATGACTCTTATTTCAAGGCAAAAAATATCATTCCCTTAGGACCTGAATTTCCACTAACAAAAAAGAAATTTACTTCCAAAGAACTTTTTCCTTCTCTTGAGGACAGAATCCCTTCTCAACAAAATCCAGCCTATCCTGAATATTGCGACTTAATGGGTATTGATCCTCAAGAACAAGATCCTTTCATTTTGTTATCCACGATCGGACACCGAGGACCTTCTTCCTTTGTATTTAGCCCTATCTTTGAAAGACAGGTTTCTTCTAAAGACATTAAAAAATTTAGACGTTTTTTACGGTTATCCACTCGAGAATTTGCAGCGGTTTTTGAGCTCTCTCAGACATCTCTAACCACTCTAGAAAGAAACTCCTCGTCTGGAAAAGATGTCCTTAAGCGACTAGAAATCCTATTACACTTTCCTAAAGTAGCCATACACTTGTTACTTATAAATGGAGGTCGTTTAATGTATGACAAATGGTTATATGCTCTCCATCAACTCCGCAATCTAGAAAATTCAGGCATGTAATAATTCAACATCGAAGAGAAACGTTGCAAATGTTTACAACCTATAGAAACTCGAAGTACGTGGTATAGACCTAGGGAGAGTGTTTGTTCTAATAAGATCCTCTCCTTCCCTTATAGCTTGGTTCAGCTTCAGAAGAGGATCTATCCTACAAACAAATTAGACCACCGAGCTACTATCATTAGGTGCAGACGCAGCTGCTGAAGTAGGCAAGCACTGGACTGCAGCTTTATCAAGAAGCTGGATCGCATAACGAGAAACCTTTACAGCCCCTCATGCTGTCGATGAAAGACCTACGCCAAGATTACGCATTGCATTTGCAGCACCTCCGAGACAAGAGAGAACAACGACTGAGCCTCCAACACCTTCATTGGAAAAAGTATGGCTTGCCCCGTTGTAAGAAACAGTTAAAGTAAAAGGCTCCATTTGTTTAACAACAACAGCTCCTATAATGATTCCAGCTACCGAAGAAACTCGATCAACTAGCGTTGCTGTTCTGGGATCTTTTATTAAAACTTTCTCCGCTTGATCAAGAAATGCATCAGTCCTATTGAATGCGTTGATACTTAACTGACTGTTCTCTGTAGACATAAAAACTCGGATATTTTTTTAATGTTGTCTATATGAGCAACAAAGAGTTACGTCGATTGCACATGAAAGATTCTAACTACTTAATTTTTAAGAAATTACAACAGTCCTTTTCTATCTCAAAGAAATACATCGTCTGGGAAGACATTTTCCGATAGCTGCTATGCATATATTGCTAATCACATAGGGGTCATTGAATACATGACAACTCTTAGCCAACTTCGAAGTCTAGAAAGAACTGAATTATAACAAAATAAAATCTACAGACGATAATGTAATTTAAGAAATAAGATTATTTGTTTTGAAAATAAACAAATCAGATGTATTTAATAAAATTAAGTGGATTCGTTACTTGATAACAATCTCTTGTATATTTTTTTTGTTAACATACAGGCGCTAAAAATGATGTGTCATAAGGTAGCACTTTTTGGAGAAGCTCAGCGGGGAGAATTTCAATCTCTTCTCTTCATTTCTTGCCTTCCCACTCTTGTAGATACACTAGGTCATCCCCCCGAAGGAAGTTACGGCCTACATTTTGCTGTCCAAACCCTTCTCTTTAGACAAGATGTCATCTATATTCGCGTGCAAGAAGAAGGTCTCAGTGTGAGAGATTACATGCATGGACTCTACCTTCTTCGCAAAGCAGACAATATAAAAACACTCTCTGCGATTTGCTTACCTGGGATAGGAAATGCTGAAATCATTGAGACAGCAACAGAAATCTGCCACCATTTTCGCTCTATTTTAATTACGACAGAGGGAGATTTTTATGATTACCTCACCTCTGCGCCTTCTAAAAATTTTTAGGTAAAATATTGCACGACACCTTCATGCGTAGGCGCCATAGCCTTAGCACCAAGCGTCCAATTAGCCGGACAAACCTCTCCATGTTTTTCATGGAAAATCAGTGCATCTAAAGTGCGTAGCACCTCATCTACCGATCTTCCGAGCGGTAAATCATTAATCAGCTGATGACGAATGATCCCAGCTCGATCTATAAGAAATAGCCCGCGAAAAGCAATCCCTTCTTCTTCTTTAAGCACCTGATATTCAGAAGAAATTTTTTTGTTTAAATCAGACACAATAGGATAAGTAATTCCCTGAATCCCCCCTTGCTTTTTAGGAGTAGCAAGCCATGCATGATGAGAATACCAACTATCTACAGAGCACCCAACAAGTTGGGCCCCTCGTTTTTCAAAATCCCCAAGACGCTGCTGAAAAGCATGCAATTCTGTAGGGCATACAAAGGTAAAATCTAGAGGATAGAAGAAAAAGACTACGTACTTACCCAAAAAAGCGTCTAAGGAGAAATCCTCTATAATCTGATCTACTTGTACAGCTTTTGCTGTAAATTTTGGAGCTTGTTTGCCCATAAGACATTGATACGTCATCTTAGCTCCTTGATTATCCAAACGTTTCCTTAGCATGTGCAATCCATGCCTCTTCTCTCATCGTTGTTGTTTCCCCATGCCCTGGGTACACCTTAGTCTCTGGCGGTAATTTGGCTAGCTTCTTCAAAGAAGCCCACATCCTTTCCTCTTCCGCTGTAGGTAGAGAAAGACTCCCTATCGTTCCCTTGAAAAGAGTATCTCCTGAAATAAGTACTTTTTCTTTTTCAAAATAAAAACAAACAGCCCCTGGAGAATGCCCAGGTGTATGCATCACAATAAAGCTGAGATGTCCTACTTTGTGCAGTTGCCCTTCTTGTAAAAAATCCGTTGCTTCCACACCCTGAATGGTCACGAATAAAGGAATATGGTCGCTGCCTGGATTACGCAGATTTTCTGCATCTTCTGGATGCACATACACTTTTATAGAAAGCTTTTGCAGCAAAGATGCAACATCTACGATATGATCCCAATGAGAATGCGTAAGATAAATAGCTTCTATCTGAAGACCGTGTTTTTCAGCTGCTTTAAGAAGTTTTGAGGCGCTACCTTGAGAAGGATCGATAAAAATCCCCTTCTTAGTCTCCTCACATCCCACAAGGATAGCATTTGTACCAAAGGGCCCACAAGAAAACGTTTCTACAATCACGGCTCCCCTTGCTCTATAAGAAACGCACCGAAGAGGATTTGAACCTCTGACCCCCTAGTTCGTAGCCAGGTACTCTATCCAGCTGAGCTATCGGTGCAAGTTACTCGCGCCACCATGATGATGGACCCATGGATTTTCAGCAAGAGTTTCTTCCTGAAAAAAGGTGCTTTTAAGCCTTACTATAAGTATCATAGCTGCCTATGAAGCATGCTATTTTTTCTATTCATCCTTTTTCTTCTGAAACTGAGGCCTTAGAGGAGCTCCTCCGCTTGGGGTTAGAGCATCCCTATTTTTTAGAAGAGAACTCTCTCCATCAAATCGGCGGTTTTTTTACCCTTTTACCCAAAGAGCTCACTCATAGCTCTCTTCACAGCCTCTCTCAAGAAATTGATTGGCATGAGCAGTGGGCTCTACACTCTCCCTACTACAAAAACGGCCTTCTTGAAATTAACTTAAACGATTTTGGAGCTCATCTAGAAGATCCTTTTATCTACCTTACACCAGGACCTGGTTTTGGGGACCTTTCTCATCCTACAACTAAGCTCATGCTGCAAGCTATGATCTCTTTAGTGCCTGGCAAAGTCGTTCTAGACATAGGCTGTGGCAGTGGTATTTTGAGCCTCGCTGCTAAAAAACTTGGAGCTACCCGTGTCATAGGACTGGATATTGATCAAGCAGCTATCACCCACTCCCTGCAAAACGCCTCTTTAAACCAGATGCCAGAGCTCGCTTTTGTACAAAATCTACCAGAAACTCTCTCAGGAGACCTCTGTGTCTTAATCAACATGACTCTTCAAGAGCAGCTGACTGTGTTTACTTCATACCCTTCCTTACAAGGGACATTTATCACATCTGGAATCCTTGACAATCAAAAGGTTAGATACAAAAATCTCTTCCCCTACCCTCATTCAACAATCACTTATCATTCTTTACAAGAATGGGCTTCTTTTGTACTTAATTAGTTTATTGTAAACAGAGTAATTTCAAAAAAAAACACTTTCATTTTTAACACCTCAACTGATTTATTATCAAATAGATAATTAGCATTTATTGTAAATAAATAATTTTAATTTTATATTTAATTTTTATTTTATGCTATTATTAAAGAAACAATACAACTAATGGCGCTCTATGAGTGTAAATAATAACTTAAAAGCTATTGCAGCTTATTTGGATAACGATAATCAAATTCTATCTTTTGATTCTAAAGGCAAGTTAATTAGTAAAGCTAAAACAGAAAATACAAACTCCACCCACGTTCATATTCCTTATTCATTCTCTCCAAGAGACTCTATTCGTATTGACATAGAAGTGGACTCTTCAACAGACGACACAGCACAAAAGTTAGAAACACTTGTTAGAACAGCTTTACGTGAGGTAGAAAAAAACCCGAAAGCTAGCAATCTAACCAAGCGCGTTTTTTCACAATTGCAGAATTTCCATAGGAATGAAACTGCGCTTACAGACGACGGTGAGCTTATACAACGGGGTGAGTCGTCAGACGATACTACTACATCTCAAAACGTTCGCCAAACAGGCCTAAGAAGCGCACTCACCACAGTAAGTCGTGCATTTAAGAAGGCTATTACAAGTACAAAAACTCCATCACCAAAAGATCCTGCTCCGCGACCCAGGGATGGTGACGAAGGTGTAGATTCGGGGGTTGGAGAATCTTCCGAACCGCGAGGCCCCCTTCACTTGAAAAGAGACTCCTCTGCAACTCCATTACCAGAAGCAACACCAGCCAAACCAAAAGAAAAACCGCCTGTAACAGCAAAACCTCAGCCCTGGCCCGAGCATCAGCGATACGCTATCTTGGATAAACAAGACGCCATCTTGGCAGCTCAAAGACAACTTCTCTCAGAAGAAACCGCTATTACAACATTTCTACAAAGTGATACTATCAAAGATTTTAAGATAATCTTACAGAACAAACCAACGGATTTAGCAGGCCTACTCCGATGGTATCAACAAGGTCGAGGTCTATCTAATGAACTCGATTCTCTTGAACAGCGCTATCAAACTCAACAACAACATCTTCTCAAAGAAATAGAATCTTTAAAGGTGTTAGAAAAGAAGTTGCCAAAGAAAAATCTAACAGAGGAAGATGCTTTACTTCTAAATACCATAACAACTTTTATTGGGGAAGACAGCTCACCTGCCATATCAGAATCAGAAGAAATAAAAAATTTAAAAAAAGATTTCAAAGGAGTTCTAAATTCTGTACAAGCTGACCTTGCAGCCAAATTAGAGGAAAACCTTCTTCCTCTTGAGAGAGTTTACAACAGCATAAAATACAAAGATTTTAAACAACAGATCGAGAATAATCGTCCAAAAATCGTGAAAGAGCTTAAAGACACCGTGTTTGTATTTCAAGATGGTAAAATAATAGCTCGTCGCCGCGATAGAACAGACAGTCTGTCCACATTCGTACCAGTGCGAGAGTCCGGTCGTGGAATCTATTGCAACAATGAAACAACAGCCGATCTCATGAACAACCTAGTAACCACATTGGACCTAAAATTCTGTCAAGAAACAAAGGAATACGAAACCATTCAAAACGCAGGTGATCTTGGGAAGTACGCCAATTCATTCGGAGTACTACTATCTCGATTTGCTATAGACCCACCAAAATAGTAACAGGTTGTTTTTTTTGTGTTTAACTGCCTTGCTGTAGATGCATTAAGTATATAAAAACACTCTTTTTTATTAAAAAAAATAACAGTTTTTAATTGTTAAAAAGTCAGATGTTTTTAATATAAAAATTACGAATGTTTATTACTTTTTGCTATTATTAAGTAAAAAATTGTTTTAGGTGTTTTTATGAGTGTTGATAATAATTTACAGGCTATGTCAAATTATATTGGGGATAGAGAAAATCAAGTTCTATCTCTTGATGATCAAGGCAACTTAACTACTACACCTCGAAAGGAAAACTCTCCTCAAAAGTACATCGAAATTCCCAAATTGCATGTCAGTATCGAAGTAGATCCTTCAAAGGATATAGCCAAAATCAAAGATCTCGTTGGAAAAACGCTCTCTTCTGAAGATAGCAACCAAGTCTTACGTTCACGTGTTATTGAGCAACTACATAACGCTCATGAAGCAGACTTGGAAGAACTGGAGGGAGCTGAGTTTATAGAACAAGATGAGATTCCCAAAGATACGAAAAACCACCTAAAGCTAAGACAACCAGTCTATTTAGTAAAATTTTAGGGGGCAAAAAAAAGCCACCTGAACCATTACCTAAGCAGCAATTCGATGATATCAAAAGATCCACAGGAGATCTTAAAGAATTGTATACTTTTGCTAGTAATGCCAAAAAAGATCTTGAAGATTTTATCCAGCAAGATCTTGCTGGGTTTACTAGAAAATCTACTCCGATACCAGAAGGTTTAGACGCATTGCACGCTTTTCACAAAGAAAGCTTACAACTATCCACCCATCTTACAGATCTAGAAAATCAAGAAAATGCTATCCTTAAAGATATCTCCCACGTATATGCTCACCTCCACAACATAAAAAGTTCGATACAGCAACAGGAATTTTTACCAACAGATCAACAATGGATATCGTCTGCTCAAAATCTACTCAAGCGCACTTCAATCTCTTCATCATCGATATCTCCTTTATTGAAGAATGCAAAAGACTCTTTTATAACTCAAAAAAAAACGATAGAACTGCAATTTGTAAACAAACTAACCAAAGGTGCAAAAGCTGTTACAGCTATCCAAACCCCTCCTGATAACACTGTATTTGTTCTTACAGAAAAAGGGACAATAACAACTTATGAGCAACGCCCAAACAATCTCCATAAGAAGATCGAATTTGTAAAAACAACACGGGATCATCGTGGAATATATTGTGAGGCTCCATCCGCCAACATCATGAAAAAATTAATCCGTGACTTGGAAATTTATGATTGTCAAATAGGGAATCCAAATCATGAAACAATTCCCGGCCCTGTCGGAAAGGCCGCTAATGAGCTTGGGATAGCTCTACGACGATTTGCTATTCCACAAAAAAAATAAAACAAAAAGAGAGGAATGACTATCCCTCTCTTTTTTTACTAAGGCATGTAGCATAGAAACTACATCATTCCACCCATGCCGCCCATACCTCCCATTCCACCCATGCCTGCCATAGGATCCATGGGAACATCTTTTTTCTTGGGCTCAGGCTTATCTGTCACCATAGCGGCAACCGTAATGAGAAGTGATGACACAGAAGCTCCATTTTTAAGAGCACTTTTTGTCACAAGAACAGGATCAACAACACCTGCTTTGAGCAAATCTTCAAAAACTCCTGTAAGACCATTGTACCCGTAAGCACCTTCTTTCTCAGAAATTTTCTCAGCAATCACATCCCCTTTCTCTCCACAATTATTTGCAATCGCAACAGCTGGCGCCCTACAAGCTTGACGCACGATATCGATGCCAACAGCTTCTTCTGCTTCTAACTTAAGAACATCTAAAGATTTCATCGCACGGATCAGAGCAACGCCCCCTCCTGCAACAATACCTCCTAAAACAGCTGCTCTTGTTGCATGCAGAGCATCTTCTACGCGAGCTTTTTTCTCTTTAAGAGCAGCTTCTGTACCAGCACCTACATAAATGACTCCTACGCCACCTGTAAGCTTTGCTAGTCTTTCTTCAAGCTTCTCACGATCATAGTCTGAAGTTGTGTTTGCAATCTGATGCTTGATCTGCGCGACTCTTTCTTGCACTTTTTTGGGGTTGCCAAGTCCATCAATAATCGTTGTTTCATCTTTTTTCACTTTGACAGATTTAGCTTTTCCAAATACTTCTGGACCTACCTCATCTAAAGAAAGTCCCACTTCTTCTGTTACAACTGTTGCACCTGTTAACACAGCAATATCTTGGAGCATTTCTTTACGTCTGTCGCCAAAAGCTGGAGCTTTTACAGCACATACAGCAAGACCCGCTTTTAGTTTGTTGACAACAAGTGTTGCAAGCGCTTCCCCTTCGATATCTTCAGCGATAATTAAAAGAGGCTTTTGCCCTTGCTCCACAGCTTTTTCTAAAATCGGCACGATATCTTTTGCTGAAGAGAGCTTTTTGTCTGTCAGTAAAATACGTACATCAGATAGCTCTGCAGACATCTTTTCACCATTGGTGACAAAGTAAGGAGAAACATATCCCTTATCGAATTGCATTCCCTCTACAACATCAAGGGTAGTCTCAATTCCTTTTGCTTCAGCAATCGTAATCGTTCCATCCTTGCCAACTTTCTGCATCCCTTGCGCAATCAAAAGACCTATCTCTTTGTCATTATTTGCAGAAATCGTTGCCACCTGCTCAATCTCTTCATGCTTGCTTACCTGCATCGCAATCCCATCAAGCGCTTCTATAACGCAACTCACCGCCTTTTCAATCCCTCGCTTAACAGCCATAGGATTTGCGCCAGCTGCGACATTTTTGACACCTTCAGAAAGAATCGCTTCAGCAAGAACAATCGCTGTCGTTGTTCCATCCCCTGCGATATCACATGTTTTAGAAGCCGCTTCTTTCACAAGCTGCGCTCCCATATTTTCAAACTTATCTTTGAGATTGATTTCCTTAGCTACTGTGACACCATCTTTTGTAGAAAGAGGAGACCCATACTCTTTTTTGATCACAACATTACGACCCTTAGGTCCTAAAGTTACAATAACCGCTTTTGCCAGAGTTTTCACTCCTGTTAAAATAGCCTTCAAGGCTTCTTCATCGAATTTGAGCATTTTAGCCATATGTCTTCATCCTTGTAGTTATTGACTATTTAAGAACAGCAAGCACATCATCTTGTGACATGATCAAATATTCATTATCCTTATCTTCTGTTTTCACTTCGATCCCTGCATAAGAAGAAAAAAGAATTTTATCTCCAATAGCAAGCTCTAGTTTCTCAAACTCTCCCTCTTTAGAAAAAGCTCCAGGACCTACAGCAACAACATCCCCTTGCTTAGGTTTCTCTTGCGCTGCATCAGGAAGAAGAATCCCTCCTTTGGTCTGCTGAGCTTTAGCTCTTTTTACAAGAACTCTTTTACCTAGTGGCTTAATTTTTGGCGCTGACATTGCGAAGTTCTCCTTGTTTTTTTATCTTTAAAACGAAGGAGCATCGTAGGATTAAATCTTATTTTTGTCAAGAGAAGAGCGTCTTGTTTTTAGCAAACGATAAAGTGAAGTGCTAAGATTTTTTTAACTGTCGTACTCTACTCTCAAGTATTTGCTACGCTTTTTTAAAAAAGCAGCTTTTTTATCTTGATCAAGCTCTAAAAGTTTCCAAAGGACATACTGCTCTTTCTCTAGCATAGAAAAAATTTTATCGCTTCCACTTGCTAAACAAAACAGCCTTTTTTTTGCAGCAGAGATCTCACTAATTTTTTTAGAAAATTCTTTTGGGTATAAGCTTTTAAGAATCCCTAGCAACGCAAACTGCACATGCAAAGGTCTATATTGCAAAGGATCGGTGATGACTATGAGCACGCCGTGACAATCGATTCCTTTGTAAGATCCATAGAAAGGTCTATAATGGAAGGGCGTAAAAAGAACACCTGGCAGTTTTTGCTTATTCAAAGCCTCCGCAAAAGCCTCTGCATCGATCCATTTGGCGCCAACGACTTTAAAAGGTAGCGTATATCCAATGCCAATATTGACAAGGTCTATCTCTCCTAAAATCCCTGTAGATGCAGAAAAAAAAGGGGTGTCTGGCTCAGGAACATGAGGGCTTGGAGGGATCCATTGGAGCCCTGTACTTGCAAAGGTCATCTTTCTTTTCCAACCTTTCATGGGAACCACTTTTAACTTGCATTTGAGATGATACTCTTCATTAAAAAATCTAGCTAACTCTCCTATCGTCATCCCATGGCAGTAAGGGACATTCACATAGCCTATGTAAGAGCGGAAAGCCTCTTCGAGCATAGGACCATCTACAACAACTCCACCCATGGGATTGGGTCTATCTAATACGACGACTTCAATGCCTCTTTTAGCAGCTTCTTCAATCATGTAAAAAAGTGTGGTGGCATAGGTGTACGCTCTTACTCCGATATCTTGAATGTCATAAATAATGACATCAAGGCCCTTTAACATCTCCTCTGTAGGTCTTTTCGTATCTCCATGTAAACTATACACAGGAATACCTTGTCCATCTTGGGTATGAGCTACTTTTTCATTAGCATAAGAAACTCCTTTCAGCCCATGCTCTGGAGAAAAAAGAGCTTTTAGGGAAAAACATTGCTTTTTGAAAAGATCTGAAGTCAAAAGAAGGTCTTTGTTTACACCCGTGTGATTTGTAACAAGCCCAACAGCTTTGCCTTTGAGCGCAAGATCATGTCCTTCTTCCAAGAACACATCAACACCCACAAGCACTTTACCTAGTAACAGGGTATGAATCCACAACGCTACAAAGATGATGATGACTCTTTTCATTCTTTTTACGCACCTACCCTATAAATTTATTTGCAATTTTGTATTATAATCTTAAGCTAAGCAAAGAGAGCCTGTACTCTTTCGAGTGGTTCCTTGCTCAAAGCGTGAGATTAAACAATGCATCGTCCTCTAAAATATCATCCTAAGCTAGAAAAAGCCAAACAATGTATTCAATCTGTTAAAGGAAAACAGCTTCCTTTAGAAGAAAGAGTGCAACTGGCTACAGAACTTGCAGCTCTTATCCTCTCTGCAGCAGAGCACTTTCAAACAAACAAAGAAAAGCAGGTGCAAAAAAATCTCGCCAAAATGATGAATGATCCCATCGGCAAGATTTTTACGACAGCCTTTACAGATCAAAGTTTTAGGTCAACTCGTTATGCACGTATTGCCAATCAGATGATCTACTTGCTGAGCTATTTTGGTATTCCTTCCTTTTTATCGCCGGCAAAAAAACTTGCGATGCGGCTTTTAAAATCTTTTGGAGCTTCTTTTCCTGCTTTTGCAATTCCCTGCGCCATCGCTGCTTTACGAAAAGAAACCTCTAAAGTGATCATCCCCGGTGAAAAAAATGCTCTTGTTGCACACATTTTACGTAGGAAAGTGGAAGGCATTCGTTTAAATCTCAACCATCTAGGAGAAGCTATCCTAGGTGAAGAAGAAGCGAGTAAAAGACTTGAAGTCTATCTAAAAGATTTAAAAGAAGATGAAATCAACTACGTCTCTATCAAAATCTCCACCATCTACTCACAAATTAATCTTCTTAGCTGGGAAGACACCGTCGAACATATAGCAAACAAACTACGTAAACTCTATAGAACAGCCATCAAATACCCTTACCTTGCTCACGATGGGCAGCGTCTTGCCAAATTTGTCAACCTCGATATGGAAGAGTACAAAGACTTAGCTCTCACGAAAGAAGTCTTTAAAAAGGTTCTCGATGAAGAAGAGTTTAAATACTACTCTGCTGGCATCGTTTTACAAGCCTATTTGCCTGACTCTCATTTGATTCAGCAAGAGCTTACCGAATGGGCTATGAAACGGACACAAAAAGGAGGAGCTCCCATCAAGATCCGCCTTGTCAAAGGTGCAAACCTTGCCATGGAAAAAGTAGAAGCTTCTCTCAGAGGCTGGGCACAGGCTCCTTACGAAACAAAGATTCTTTCCGATGCCAACTACCGAAGAATGGTAAACTACGCCTTAGAGCCAAAGCATATCCGTAGTGTACATATCGGTGTTGGAAGTCACAATCTTTTTGACATCTCTTATGCACTCTTGCTTGCCTCAGAAAAAGAAGTCTTTGAGTATCTCAATTTTGAAATGCTAGAAGGAATGGCTGATCATATTAGAAGAATTGTCCATGATCTTACAGGCACTGTTCTTCTTTATTGCGCTGTTGCCACAAAGCAAGAGTTTCATAGCGCTATTGCGTATCTTATCCGAAGACTTGATGAAAATACAGGACCTGAAAATTTCTTACGACATATGTTTGACCTTCATCCTGGCTCAGAATCTTGGGATGTACAAACAACGTTTTTTCTCGATGGATTTAAGCAACTACAAGCAGCCCCTCTTGGACCCAATCGAAAACAAAATCGCTACAACCCTTATACACCTATACCCATTACCGCGCCTTTTGACAACGAACCCGACACAGATTTTTCTCTTCCCATTCATGTAAAGTGGGCCACAGAAATCCTCACCAAATATAAAGACAAAGTGTTTGCCCCGATTCCTCTTGTCATTGATGGAAAAGAAATCCATGAATCCAAACCTTCCGGCATCGGCAAAGATCCTTCTAAACCCAATCACACAGCGTACACCTACTCCATGGCAAATGAGCAGCAAGCGAAAGAAGCAGTAGCCGCTGCTAAAGCTGCAGAAAGCTCTTGGAAAGCAAAACCTATACAAGAAAAAGCTAAGATCCTTGCGCAAATAGCGCATTTACTCCGCGTGAAAAGAGCAGATTTTATCGGTGTGATGATCGCCGACGGAGGGAAAACCATCATCGAAGCTGACACAGAATATTCTGAAGCGATCGATTTTGCAGAATATTACCTCCGTAGCATGCTCCGCTACGATAGTTTAGAAGATCTCTCTTTTTCTCCAAGAGGAACCACCCTTGTGACACCTCCTTGGAACTTTCCTATTTCTATTCCAGCAGGGGGCATTCTTGCAGCGCTTATCACAGGTAACTGCGTCATCTTCAAGCCAGCGCCAGAAGCTGTTCTTTGTGGATGGGAACTCGCCAAACTTTGTTGGGAAGCAGGTGTTCCTAAAAACGTTTTACAATTTATCAACTGTCCTGATGATCCTGTAGGCTCTTTACTCATTAAAGACGATCGTATTAACAGCGTGATTCTGACAGGAGCAACAGCTACAGCCAAGCTCTTTTTAAAAATGCGCCCTTCTCTACATCTATGTGCAGAGACCGGAGGAAAAAATGCTCTTATCATCACGGCTATGGCTGATAAGGACCTTGCTATCAAAGATCTTATCCATTCTGCTTTTGGTCATAATGGACAAAAATGTAGCGCAGCCTCATTGGCAATTTTGGAAAAAGAAGTATATGAAGATGAAAAATTCTTAAAGCAGCTGAAAGATGCAGCTTCGAGTTTAAAAGTAGGCTCTGCTTGGAATCCACAAAACAAAATCACGCCTCTCATCAATCCTCCAGGACCTGATCTTCTCCGAGGACTCACCACTCTTGAACCTGGAGAATCTTGGCTTCTAAAACCTCGCCAAGATCCTAGCAATCCGAGCCTATGGTCTCCAGGCATCAAACTCGGCGTCATACGAGGCTCTTTTACACAAACTACAGAACTCTTTGGACCTGTTCTTGGTATCATGCAAGCAAACAATGTAGAACATGCTATTGAACTTGCCAACTCCACTCCCTATGGTCTTACCTCAGGGATTCACTCTCTTGATGAACGTGAAACTAAAAAATGGCAAAACTCCATCATTGCTGGTAATTGCTATATCAACCGCTCCATTACAGGAGCCATTGTACAAAGGCAGCCTTTTGGAGGTTGTAAAAAAAGCTCTTTTGGTAATGGATCCAAAGCTGGAGGACCTAACTACCTTTTGCAACTCATGCATGCAACACAAAAAACGCTTCCGAAAGAAAAAGCTCCTGTCAACACCTGGGTCAACAAACTCTCTACCTTCTTAGAAAAGTTCGATCTTTCTGCAGAAGAGCTCGGCACATGGTATGTAAGTATTGCTAACTACGCTTTTTGGTGGCAGCGCTTTAAAAGAGATTACGATCCCACAAAAATCTTAGGACAAGATAATTTTCAACGTTATGTTTCTCATAAGAAAATAGTGATCCGTCTCTATCCAGACAACAAACCCCTCGACTATGTCAGACTCTTTGCAGCAGCTCTCACTACAGAAACACCTGTACAAGTGAGCTGGCAAGCTTCTGGAAAAACTTTTCCTCCAAGTGCTAACTGGCAGGCGCTTCTTCCTCTTTTCAATATTACAGAAGAAACCTACGAAGAGTTTTTCTCCCGCGTAAAAATGGGAGATATCAAACGCGTAAGGATGATTTCTCAAGCATCACCAGAGCTTCTTAAGGCCGCCGCCAACTCTGCCTGCTATATCAATGATGCCCCAGTCCTCGCTAACGGAAGACTAGAGCTTCTTCACTACCTAAGAGAAGTCAGCCTCAGCATAGACTACCACAGATATGGTAATTTAGGACTTAGAGAGAACGAAACAAGAAAGCCAATCTCTTAACATCAAACAAGAGTCTCGGCTTACAATAAATTCTCAAATGAAGTTTAATATTTTCTGATTTTGATGTTATCTAAGCCTTTACAATCCTTATTTCTTGCTACAATCAAGCCGTCTGCCGAACAACTTTCTATAGGTGAGTGCTCTGCCAGAATAACAAACCCATGGTCTTGTAAAAATTGCAGAGATCTTTGGTGATCCCTGACAAAATCATGAGTCGAAATAAAAAAATAATCTATCTTAGATAGACTGTTCACAGCAGAGAGCAACATCTCATACTCTGCTCCCTGAATATCAGCATGTAAAATATGTACTCTATCCAAATGGCAGGGAAATTGCAAGAAGATTTTCGAAAGTTTTGGTGTCAAATAATTCTTTGTAAGTGTGTACTTTATGGTTATTTTAT
>Ga0172362_10000116_pt1 | contig 54764 bp, 55 predicted proteins | sample LakKivs1_kivu2a2_FD_114534 | JGI IMG/M metagenome (GOLD analysis project Ga0172362, IMG submission 114534) | Sediment microbial communities from Lake Kivu, Rwanda - Sediment s1_kivu2a2 | ecosystem: Environmental > Aquatic > Freshwater > Lake > Sediment | place: Rwanda: Western Province, Lake... | reverse complement strand
GAGTTCCGTCGCAAGTTCGGGATCACGCTCGCGGAGGCGTACGGGATCATCGAGGTCGGGCTGCCCTTCCTGAACGATTCGGGCGATCCCGCCAGGGACGGCTCGGTCGGCCGTGCCCTCCCCGGCTACGAGGTCCGCTTCGCCGACGTCGAGCCGGACGGGATCGGCGAGGTCGAGATCCGCGGCCCCGGCCTGCTCGACGCCTACTACGCGCCATGGCGCCCGCGGAGCGAGATCCTGCGCGACGGCTGGTTCGCGACCGGCGATCTCGGCCGTGCCGACGCGGACGGCTTCCTCCATCTCGCCGGGCGCCGGAAGAACGTGATCAACTTCGCCGGCATGAAGGTCTTCCCCGAAGAGGTGGAGGCGGTCCTCCGGCAGTGCCCCGGCGTCCTCGAGGCACTCGTCTACGCGCGTCCGCACGCCGAGTTCGGCGAGCTGCCGCTGGCGGACGTGGTGCTCGTGCCGGGTCTGGCGACCGACGACCGCGCGATCCGGCGCTTCTGCTACCGTCACCTCGCCTCGTACAAGGCGCCCAAGGAGATCCGCGTGGTCGCGGAGATCGCGAAGACCCCGAGCGGCAAGGTCCGCCGCTGGGATCGTGGCGAGACGGCATGAGCGCGGTCGCCCGCTGGCTCGACCTCGGATGGCGCGTGCTCATCACGGTCTTCTCGTGGTCGATCTTCGGGAGCGGCGTGGTCCTGTGGGCGATCGTCGTCCTGCCGGTGGTGGCGGGCATCTGCTTCTTCCTACCCGCGACCCGGCATCGCCTCACCGACGCCACGCAGCGGGCGGTCGGCCTCTTCGTCCGACTCCTCCCGTTCATCCGCATCGAGGTCGACGACCGGCGCAGGCTCGCGTCGGGCTGCAGGGTCCTGGTCGCGAACCACCAGTCGTTCCTCGATCCGCTGATCATCTTCTCGGTCGAGCGGCGCGTGCGCGGACCCGCCCGCGGCTACCTCTTCCGCACGCCCTTCCTGCGATCCTATCTCCAGTTCGCGGGCTTCTACGTCTCCGACCGCGGCCGACCGGCGCCGCTCGAGAAGATGCGCCGCTCCGCCGAGGACGTGCTCGCGTGCGGTGGCTCGCTGCTCTTCTATCCCGAGGGGACGCGCAGCAAGACCGGCGAGCTCGAGGAGTTCGGGATGGGCGCTTTCCGGGTGGCCCAGGAGTTCGGGCTGCCGATCCAGCCGATCGTCGTCGAGGGGCTCGACCGCGCCTACCCGTCCGGAAGCGTCGTCGTGCAGACGCGATGGCGAGCGCGCGTCCGCGTTCGCTACCTCGATCCCGTACGGCCTCCGTTCGGCGACGGACCGCAGCGTCAGGTGGTGCGGGCGCTCGCGCGACGAATCCGCACGCAGATGGAGGAGGAGCTGCACGAGATGCGCGGCGACCGCGCGCCGTGCCGGTCCTTGATCCAGCCGGTTTCGCCGGGGTATGGGGTCCTGGAGCCGCCGGGCGGAGAGCCCCTGCCCACCGATCTCGGCGCAACCAGGAAATGATCCACTCCGACCCTACCCTGCGGAAGATCCGAGACGGGCTCTTCCACGGCCTGCGCGACTACACGAAGAGCTTCCCCGACTTCTCCATCCCACAAAAATTCGAGATGGCGCGCCCGTCCGAGGGACACGCGCTCCTCGCGCGGATGAACGAGAGCCTGCGCGACGACGACGAGATGCTCCTCTACGTGCATCTGCCGTTCTGCTACCACGAGTGCGTCTTCTGCAACACGGCGCCGCGGCGCGCGAACCGCGAAGGGCAGGCCCGATATCTGGCGAGCCTGCTGGGCGAGATCCGGCTCTACGGCGACGCGGGCATCTTTCAGGGGAAGCGCATCCGCTCCGTCTACTTCGGCGGCGGCACGCCGACCGCCTACCCGACCGAGGACCTGCGCGCGATCCTCGACGCGCTCGACGCGTACTGCGAGTTCGCGCGGGGCAACATCGTCACGGTCGAGGCCTACCCGAAGCACCTCTGCGGCAACGGTCGGCCCCGGGAGCTGGCCGACGCCGGCGTTCACCGCTTGAGCGTCGGCTGCCAGACCTTCGACCCGGCGGTCGCCGCACTTGTCAATCGCAGTAATCCGGCGGACCAGATCCGCGAGGTTCTGGCCGAGTGCCACGCCGCCGGTCTCACCGTCAACGTCGACATGATGATCGGCCTGCCGGGACAGACCCTGGAAGGACTGCACGACGACCTCGCCGCCCTCGACGAGCTCCGGCCCGACGCCGTCGAGTACATGCGCCACGAGATCGTGAACCCGCTCGCGACCGCACTCTACGATTCGCGACCGGAGCTCCTCACCGACGACGACGCCCTGTTCGCGATGGTGGTCGATTCGCAGGCCTGGATGGAGCGCAACGGCTACGAGCAGAACGGCTGGTTCGAGAGCGACCGCTTCTTCCCGTATCGCTACCACTGGCTGCAGGAGATCCCGTTCGTCGGGCTCGGGTCGCGGGCGCGCTCCTTCACGCGACACCTGAGCGTCGACAAGCACGAGTCGCTGCAGATCTACTCGCAGCTGATCGACCGGGGCGATCCGGCGATCGCGCGCTCGCTCGCGCTCGGCTCGCAGGACCAGATGTACCGAGCGGTCTTTCTGAGGCTGCAGCTCAAGCGCGGCGTCGACCTGGACGAGATCGACCGGCGCTTTCCGCAGTCGAGCCACGAGCTCACGCCGCTGCTCGACGATCTCGAGGCGCACGGCTGCGTCTCGCGCGAGGGAGCCACGGCGCGGCTCACACGCTACGGCAGCTACTTCGTCGAGGACGTCTGCTGCGCCGTGATCGACTACGCGCTCCAGCGTTGCGGGTACCCGCCGAGCTACCGGCGCATGCCGCATTCGGCCGGCTCGCGGACTGCTCGGCTCGATCACTGAGGTCGCTCCGGAGATGTCACCGCCACGTCGTCAGGCACCGTCGGACGGGAAGCGTGTCGCGCTCGTCGTCGGGGGCAGCCGCGGCATCGGTCGAGCGATCGCGCTGCGTCTCGCGCGCTCCGGCTTCGACCTCTGGCTGACCTACCACGGCAGTCGCGAGGCGGCCGAGGAGGTCGCGGCGCTGGTCGCCGGGATGGGCCGCGAGTGCACCCTGCTCCGGTTCGACGTGGCGTCCTTCGCGGAGACCACCGGCGCCCTCCAGGCCCGGGCCGAGGAGCGGGCGCCGGACGTCGTGGTCTACAACTCCGGCATCACGCGCGACAAGCTCGTCGTCTGGATGTCCGAGGACGACTGGTCTCAGGTCATCGCCACGAACTTGACGGGCTTCTACAACGTCACGCGCGCGGTGCTGTTCTCGATGCTGCGCGCGCGACGCGGTCGCATCGTCGCCATCTCGTCGCTCGCCGGCCAGGTCGGCAACGCGGGGCAGATGAACTACGCCGCCTCCAAGGCAGGCCTGATCGGTGCCGTGAAGGCGCTCGCGCTCGAGGTCGGGAAGCGCAACATCCTGGTCAACGCGGTCTCGCCCGGCTTCATCGAGACCGACATGACCGCCGGCATCGACCTCGCACACATGGCGCAGCTCGTACCCCTGCAGCGCATCGGCACCGTCGAGGACGTCGCCTCCGTGGTCCAGTTCCTGTGCTGCGAGGAGCACATGTACATCCACGGCCAGATCATCCCCGTGAACGGCGGGATGTCGACCTGAGCGCTCGCCTCCACATCCGATGAGGAAGTTCGACGACATCGTCGTGGGCAGCGGGATCGGCGGCATGACGCTCGCGCTGCTGCTCGCGGAGACCGGTCGCTCGGTCCTCCTCGTCGAGAAGAGCCGCGCGATCGGCGGCTCGATGCTGCGCTTCTACCGCGACGGCGTACCCTTCGACACCGGCTTCCACTTCACCGGCGGATTCGTCGGGCAATCGCTCCTGCGCGACATGCTGCAGCTCGTCGGAATCGACGAGATGATCCGTCCGGTGTTCGTGGGCGGCAGCAAGGGCTCGAGCCGCATCGTGATCGAGTCGCACGACCGGGAGTTCGACCTGCCGACCGGATGTGCCGCGGCGGCGGACGCTCTCAAGGGCTACTTCCCGGGGGAGCACGGCGCCATCGACGCCTACTTCGCGACGGCGCAGCGCGTGTGCGACCGCACCGCCGGCATGAGCCTGCGGCAGCCCGCGGCGTTTCCCGTCCTGCTACCCGAGGACCAGATCTCCCTCGACGAGGGCCTCGGTCGGCTCACGAGCGATGCCGCACTGAAGGCGGTCCTCTCGATCTACGCCATGACCTACGGGACGCGGCCGTCCGAGATCTCGTTCGCGAACCACTGCCGGGTCGCGCAGGGGATGCACGAGTCGGTCGCGCGGGTGGAAAACGGCGGCGACGCCTTCGTCCGCGCGTTCCGCACGCGGGCGCAAGGCCTTCCCATCGAGCTCAAGCGCGCGACGACGATCGTCGAGTGCGCCGACGTGCAGAATCGCACCGTCGGGCGATTCGTGCTGAGCGACGGCGAGGAGGTGGCGGCGGACCACTGCACGTTCACGATCCACCCGTACGACATCCTGAAGACCCTGCCGCGCGAGCACATCAAGAAGGCGTTCGTGAATCGCGTCACCGACTTCGAGCCGACGATCGGGATGTTCGCGGTCTACGGCGTCCTCGATTCTCCGGAGCCCGTCTCTCCGAGCGAGGCTTTCGGGCCGTCGATCCTCTCTCTCCTGCCGACGCCGGACGTGGACGCGATGTTCGATCCGCACCGCGAAGGCGACCAGGCGCTGGTCGTCATGCGCAGCATCGAGACCGCGGGAAGTCGCTCGCACAGAGTGGTGAACGTCCTCGAGATCTCGTTCACCGAGCACATCCGGCAGTGGCTGCACTGCCGCGCCGGCGAGCGCGACGAGAGCTACCTCGAGTACAAGGAGCGCCACGTCGAGCGCATCAAGGAGCGCCTGTTCGCGGTCTATCCCGAGTACCGCGGCGCGTATCGCGTCGTGAAGGCCGCCTCGCCGCTGACCTTCCGCGAGTTCCTCAACTCTCCCGACGGCTCTGCCTACGGCGTGAAGCAGAAGATCGGTCAGCACAGCCTCTTCGGCAGGCTCCCGTTCCGGAACCTGTTCGCGGCAGGACAGAGCGCGATGCTGCCGGGGGTCATCGGCTCGATGGCAGCGTCGGTGGTCGTCGGCCGCGGCATCATCGGGAACGACGCGTACGTCCGGCTCCTCGGCGAGAGGCTCGGAATTTGAAGCGCGCGGCCGGACAGAGGCCACGCCCATGAGGCGCGTCGTCGGACAGGGGCCACGCCCATGAGACGTGTCGTCATCTCGGGCGTCGGCGCGATCAGCGGTCTCGGCAACGACGTCGCGGCCCTCGTCGACGGCATCGCGGCCGACCGCTCGGCGGTGCGCCGCATGGAGGGCTGGGAAGCGTACAGGGGACTGCGCAGCCTCGTCGGCGCGCCCGCCAGGCTCGAGAACGAGAAGGACATCCCGCGCAAGGCCCGGCGCTCGATGGGACGCATGGGGATCTTCGCCGTACAGGCGTCCGAGCAGGCGCTCGCCGCCGCGGGCATCGAACGCGCAGAGCTCGGCTCCACGCGCGTGGGCTGCATCATCGGCTCGACGATGCCCGGCGCCGAGGCACTCTGCGAGACCTTCGAGATCATGCTGCCGACCAAGGACCTCTCGCTGCTCACGGCGATGAAGTTCTTCCAGTGCGTCTCGCACACGGCGTCGATGAACGTCGCGAGCTACCTCGGCATCAAGGGATGCGTGATGGCGACCTCGGCGGCGTGCGCCTCCGCGGCGCAGGCGATCGGGACGGGCTACGATCTGATCCGCCTGGGCCGCCAGGACGTCGTCCTCTGCGGCGGGGCCGAAGAGCTCCACCCGACGGTGACCGCGTCGTTCGACATCCTGTTCGCGACGTCGACGAGCTTCAACGCCGCCCCCGACCGGACGCCGCGCCCCTTCGACCGCGAGCGCGACGGCCTCGTGTGCGGCGAGGGCTGCGGCATCGTCGTCCTCGAGGAGTACGAGCGTGCCGTCCGCCGTGGTGCGCCGATCTACGCCGAGCTCATCGGCTATGACACCGCCGGCAGCGGCGAGCACGTGAGCCAGTCGAACACCGACGGAATCGAGGGCTGCATGCGCGCGGCGCTGGCGCAGGCCGGACTCCAGCCGGACGATGTCGACTACGTCAACGCGCACGGCACGGCGACGCGGGACGGCGACGCCGCCGAGTGCGCGGCGATCGCACGGGTGTTCGGCGACCGCGTGCCGGTGAGCAGCCTGAAGGGCCACATGGGCCACACGCTCGGCGCGTCGGGAGCACTGGAGCTGATCGTCTGCCTGGCGATGATGGAGCGCGGCCGCGTCTTCGCGACCCGCAACCTGGAGAACGTGGCCGACGATTGCACGGGCGTCCAGCACGTGCGGGAGTCGGCCGCGCGGGAGCTCCGGACGATCGTGAAGAACTGCTTTGCCTTCGGCGGGATCAATGCCGTCCTCGTGTGCCGGCGCCTGTGAGGGGACCATGGGTCAGACGGACGAACGGATCGCGGAGATGGTCGTCGAGGTGCTCGAGGACGACTTCGAGCTGGAGCGGGAGCGGATCGTTCCCGAGGCCCATCTCTTCGACGACCTCGAGCTCGACAGCCTCGACATCGTCGATCTCGTCGTCGCGATGCAGGTGAAGTTCGGGGTCCAGATCCGCGAGGACGAGCGCATCGTCGAGGTTCGCACGGTCGCGGACCTGCAGCGCTTCATCCTCCTCCTCAAACGCGAATCGGAAGCCACCTGATGGACGGTCCGTCGGATCGCGCCGCGAGGGATGCGCGAACGGCCGTCTGGCCCGCGACGCCGGAGATCGAAGATGCCGTCGCGCGAGGGGGTATCCTCGCGCTCGAGGTCGAGATCGGCCTCTCGTGCGAAGGCGCCTGCGAGTACTGTCGTCCCGAACTTGCCGGGTCGACTCCAGAGCGGCTCTCCCATCGCGATCTCGAACGCGTGCTCGCCGAGGCGCGCGCGCTCGGAGCGCGGCAGGTCTCCTTCGTCGAGGGAGATTGGCTCGGCTACCCGCATCTCGCCGAGCTCCTGGCCGAGGTCGACCGCCTGCAGCTCGGGCTCGAGGTCCGGCTCGGATCGCATGCGCTCGAGCACGAGCTCGCGGAGCGGCTCGTGGCGTCGCGGGCACGCATCGTCGTCGACGTCCACGGCGTGCGCGACGAGACGCACGATCGCGTCGCCGGACATCCCGGCTCTGCCGGGCGAGCGCGGCGCACGATCGAGGAGCTCCGCGGCCGCGATCCCGGGCACTCGTCGATCGCCGTCCGCGCCCGCATCTGTCGCGCGAATCGCGACGAGATCGAGCCCCTCTGGCGCTGGGTCCGCTCGCTCGGTCTCGAGCCCTGGTTCGAGAACGCCCCACCACGGAGCGACGACGCGCTCGCCGGGCTCGACGACGCCCCGCCGGAGCTCGACGACGCGCTCGCCGGGCTCGACGCCAGCGCGCTCGAGGGTCTGTTCCGGCGGCTCGCCGAGGTCGACCGGGCGGAGTTCGGACACGAGTGGGACCCGCAGCCGCCCTGGCCCGGGCTGCGCGACCTGCGCCACCGCTACGCGTGCGCGGTCTCCGTGTCGGGCGTGGTGCGCCCGGCGGGCCTCCTCCCCCTGCCGATGGGCGACCTGCGTGAGCATGGGCTCGACCACGTCCTCCGGGAGAGCGAGGTGATGGAGAACCTCCGCGCGCACGCGACGTCGCTGAAGGGCCCCTGTCGCGACTGCGAGAAGCTCCCGACCTGCGCCGGCAGCCGGGCGGTCGCCTTCGCGCTCACCGGCGACTACCTCGCGTCGGATCCGACCTGCTGGAGAAACGCCGACCGGGCGAGCGAGATCGCCCGGCTTCCGCTGGCGCTGTCGGAGCATCTCCCGCAGAAGGCGCCGATGCGCTTCGTCGACGCGCTCGACTCGGTCGGCGACCGCGTCGGTGAGTGTAGCGTCACCATCCGTGACGACCTGCCGATGGCCGGTGCGAACGTCGTCGACGACGTCGCCTACCTCGAGATGATGGCGCAATCGATGGCCGCGCTCGAGGTCTTTGCGCACCTGGGGACGGGCGACGGCGGGTTCGGCGGGTTCCTGGTCGGCGCCGAAGACCTCGAGGTCTTCGCGCCGGCGCGGCTCGGTGATCGCCTGCGCATCCGCGTGAGGAAGGACGTGCGGATCGGCAAGTACGGCATCGTGAGCGGCACGGTCCTGCGTGACGAGGCGGTCCTCGCACGCGGCAACATCAAGATCTGGCGCGAGAGTGGCATCCCGGAGCCTTGAGGCCGCACGAGGGGCTCGCCGCCACCGGGCCCCGATGGGGATCGCCGGGAGCGCGCTCTGCCTCCTCCTCGCGTCTTCACCCGCCTCTCGCGCCGCGCAGGCGCCCGATCCGCCCGCTCCCACCGCGACCGAGCCCGACGGGGGCGGCGGCGATCCGGCGGCGGCCCGGCGCGCCGTCGAGCGGATCGAGCGACAGTCGACCGGCATCCGGACGCTCAGTGCGTCGCTCGTGCAGGAGAAGCACCTCGCGCTGTTCGAGAAGCCGCTCGTGCTCGAGGGCCGCCTGTATCTGCAGAAGCCGGATCGCGTCGCGTTCCGGATCGAGCGACCGCTCCGCTACACGATGGTGATCTCCGGTGAGCAGCTCCGCCAGTGGGACGAGGACTCCGGCGAGGTCCAGACGATCTCCCTCGCCGACAACCCTGGCTTCAAGCTCGTGCTGCGACAGATGCGCGGCTGGCTCTCGGGGTCGTACTCCTCCATGCTCGGCGAGTACCACGCGACCGTCCTGCGGGAGGAACCGATCGAGCTGGTGTTCGTTCCGCGCGAGCACGCACTCGCCTACGGCACCGTGGAGCGTGTCCGGGTCGCGTTCGGCGCGGACGCGCGCCACCTGCGTGAGATCGAGATCCTCGACCGCCAGGGCGACCGGACCCTCTTCCGCTTCGCGGACGTCCGCCTCGATCCGGACCTCGATCCCGCCGTCTGGGAAGCGGAGCCGCGTGGCCGCTAGCGCGTTCGCCGCCGTGCTCGAGGCCGTGTGGCGGCGCCGGCCGATCGTCCTCGGCGCGTCCGCGGCCGCGATCGCCTTCGGGCTCTACGTGCTGGCGACGGTGCCGCTCGACAGCGACGTCGCGTTCATGCTGCCGGCGGACCCGGAGGTGCAGCAGAGCATGACGTTCCTGCGCGAGTCCGACCTGTCCGGCAAGGTCGTCCTCTCGCTCGAGATCGCGCCGCATGCGGGCGGCCTCGACGCGCTTCTCGCGGCGAGCGCTCGCCTGGAGGCGAGCCTGGGCCCGCCGCTCGTGACGCGCGTCGAGTCCGGCGTGTCGGGCGAGTCCTTCACCACGGAGATGCAGCGCCTCCTCGCGCACCTTCCCGAGCTCGCCGACGAGGGCGACCTCCGCGAGGTCGACGGGCGGCTCGACCAGGCGGGCGTCGACGCGATGCTGCGCGCCAGCTACCGGCAGCTCGTCGGACCGGGCGAGCTGTTCGCGAAGGACCTCGTCCGCGCGGATCCGTTCGGCCTGAGCCGCCGGCCGCTCGCGGCGTTGCAGAGACTCGCCGCCTCGGTCGGCTACGACGTCGAGATCGAGCAGGGCCGCTTCGTCAGCTCCGACCGCCGACACGCGCTCCTCGTCCTCGAGACGCCGATCGCGATCACGGATTCCGCGGGAGGACGGGATCTCGTCGCCTACCTGCGCGGCGCGATCGCCGGGCTTCCAGCGGGCGTGACGGCGGACATCGTCGCCGGCCATCTCCACACGATCAGCAACGAGGACGTGCTCAAGCAGGACCTGGTCGTCGGGCTCGGCAGCGCGAGCATCGGTTTCGTCACCCTCTTTCTGCTCCTCTACCGAGACCCGCGGGCGGTGCTGCTCTTTCTCGTGCCGGCCGCGTCGGTGGTGATCGCGATCGGCCTCGAAGGTTTCGCGGCCGACCGGCTCTCGGCGTTCGTCGTCGGCATGGGCGGCGTGATCGTCGGGATCGCCGACGACTACGCGATCCACGTCTACATGGCGATCCGCGCGTCTGGCGGAGACGTGACCGCCGTTCGCTTCATCGCAGGACCGATGGTCGCGGCAGCGCTCACCACGCTGAGCGTCTTCCTCGCGTTCCTGTTCTCGAGCGTCCCGGGGTACCGCCACCTCGCCCTGTTCGCCGTCGTGAGCATCGGCATCTGCGTGCTCTTCTCGCTCTTCGTGCTGCCGCTTCTGGTCGGCGGCAGAGAGCGCCGCGCGTGGAGCCGCGGCTTCTTTCCCAACGTCCCGCAGCTCTCCGTCACCGCCGGCACCGTGGCCATCCTCGCGTGGGCCGCGATCCTGCTGGGCGGGCTCGCGACGCTGCGCTCGCTGGACGTGCGGACCGACCTGCGACAGATGGACGGGAGCGAGCCCTACGTGCTCGATGCGGAGCGCCGGTTCGAAGAGCTGTGGAGCGTGCGCGGCCAGCCAGCCATCCTCGTCGCGTCCGGCGCGACTCTCGATGAAGCGCTCGGCCTGAGCTCCACCCTCACCGAGGAGGTGGTCGCCGCGATGGGGTCGGAGAGCGCGAGCCGCTTCGGCAGCGTCGCGCCGATCTGGCCGTCGCGCGAGCGCCGCGCCGAGAACGCGGCGCGCTGGAGGTCGTTCTGGCACGGCGGCCGGGCGGCGCGCCTGCGCTCGCTGCTCACCGAGATCGCGCCGCGCTACGGCTTCGCGCCGAGCGCGTTCGACCCCTTCCTCGCGCAGATCGCGCACGGGGGCTCGGCGGACGCGAGCGACGCGGCCCCGCTCCCCCTGCTCGCGAAGCGGTTCACCCGGGCGACTCCCTCGGGATACCAGGTCTTCTCCTTCTTCCCGGACGAGCCACGCTGGCTCGAGGCCGTCCGAAAGATCTCGCAGCGCAACCCCGGTTCGTTCGTCGTGTCGCGCGCCGGCCTCGCGAGCGGGCTCGCGCGCTCGGTATCGTCGGAGGTCCGCTTCATCGCCACCGTCGCGGCCTTCCTGATCCCGGTCCTGACCTTGTTCCTGCTGCGCAGCGTCCGCTTGACGGCGCTGGCGCTGGTGACGGTCGCGTCGAGCGTCGTCGCGATGCTCGCGGTCCCCACCCTCCTCGGCTGGAGCTTGACGGCCCCGGCGATGGTCGCGGCGACCGTCGTCGTCGGGCTCGCGATCGACTACGGGATCTTCATGGTTCACGCCTGCGACCGGCACGTCGACACCGAGACCACGGCCGCGGTCACGATGTCGTCGGCGAGCACGCTGATCGGGACCGGCGCACTCATGCTGTCGCGCCATCCCGTGCTGTTCTCGATCGGGTTCACGATGTTCACCGGCATCAGTGCCGCGTACGCGACCTCCGTCCTCGTCGTACCCGCGCTGTACGACCGCTTCTTCCGCGCGGCGGAGGCTCGTCCGGGGGCGCGATGAGGCCCCTCACCCTCCTCGCGCTCTGGCTCGCGCTGCTCGCGCCGGCGGGCTGCGCGCCGCAGTCGGTGCGGACGCTGCCGCCGCTGCCCGAGGCACCTGCCGAGCCGTACCGGGTGGTCGAAGCGTTCGCGGCTCGCCTTGCGGACCCGCTCCGGGTCGTGAACACCGCCACCTTCGAGCTCGGCTGGCAGACCCTCGTGGTTCTCGGGCTCACGCGCGTGGATGCGGCGCACGGAACGTTCGCCGTCGTCGGCCTGTACCCGGCGGGCGGGGTGAAGCTCTTCGAGATCGAGGGCGATCGCGCTTCCATCCGGCGTTCGTTCGCCCAGCCGCAGCTCCTCGAGCGCGGCGACCTGCCCGCCGCGGTGGCCGAGGACACGCGGCGGATCTATCTCGATCGCGTGCCTGCTCGCGCGGCCGTCTCGACCTTCGAGGATGGCGTGCTCCGCTTCCGGCAGCCCGCCGGGGCCGGCACGCTCGAGTTCGCCTTCGCAGGGCCGGAGGCCGTGCTCGTGGAGAAGAGCTATCGCGAGGAGGGGGACCCGGCGTGGACCGTCCGCTACGGGGACTACCGCACGGAGGGGGGAAACCTGTACGCGGGTACGATCGTCCTCGAGCACCACGACCACGACTACCGCTTGACGCTGCACCTGAAGGAGATCCTGTCGTGAGCAACGCGAGCAACGGCGGCGACCTCGTCCGCGCCGACGGCGGCTCCTCGAGCCCGATGGCGGAGCAGATCCGGGCGGCGATGGGCGCGATCACGTCCGAGCCGGACGAGCTCCGGGCGAGCTTCACCTTCGGCCCGGACTTCGTCGGCTTCCAGGGCCACTTCCCGGGCCGACCGATCCTGCCCGGCGTGTGCGAGGTCCAGGCGGCGCTGCTGCTCGTCGAAGCCCACCTCCATCGTCCCGTGCGGCTGCGGCAGATCGAGCGCGCCCGCTTCTCGGCGCCCGCCACCTGCGGCGAGCGCCTCGACTTTCACTGCACGACGAAGGTCGACGCCGCCGGCGAGACGGTCGTCCGGACGATCGTCCGCCGCGGCGAAGCGACGATCGCGCGCTTCCGTCTTCGCGTCGCGGTCGATCTTCGCGGCGCGGCGGATGGAGCGGCTGGCTGATGCCCCGGCGCCGCAAGCGAGAGTACTTCGATCGGATCGAAGGTGCGCCGCCACCGATCGTCGCGCGGATCCACCGCCGCGTCCGGTTCAGCGAGGCGGACGTCATGGGCATCGCCTGGCACGGGCGCTACGCATCGTTCGCCGAGGAGGCGTGGGCGGAGCTCGGTCGCCGCTCCGGTCTCGGCTACCGCGACTTCCAGGCGGCGAAGCTTCTGGCGCCGATCGTCATCCTCCACTTCGACTACCACCGGCCTCTCCAGCTCGACGAGGGGTTCACGGTCGACGCGGCGTGGGTGTGGTGCGAGGGCGCGCGGATCAACACCGAGTACACGCTGTCCAGGGAGAACGGTGAGCTCGCGGCGAGCGGCTACTCGGTGCAGATGCTGATCCACGCGGAGACGCGTCTGCCGTGCATGGTGTCGCCCCCGTTCCTGGACCGCTGGCGGGCGCGCTGGAGGGCGGGCGAGTTCCGGTCGGACGCGGCGCTGCGGGCCGGCGGGCCAGGAGCGCAGGATACATGAGCCGTCGCGCGATCGCGGTCGACTTCGACCTCGTCTCCGCCCTCGGGCCCGACGCGGAGACGACGTGGGGAGCGCTGGTGACGGGCCAGAGCGGCGTCCGTCCCTTCGCCCGCTTCCCCGCCGGACCCGCCCGACCGTCGAACGCGGCGTTCGTCGACGGCCTGGAGCCCGGGCGCGAGGACACGCTCGTCGTGCAGATGCTCCGCCCCGTGCTCGAGCGACACCGCCACGCGATCCCGTCCGACGCACAGCTGCTGCTCGCGACGACGAACGGCGAGATCGAGTATCTCGAGCGTGCCGTCGCTGGAGAGCCTGCGTCGGCGCAGGAGAGCGTCCCGACCGTGCTCGCGACAAAGGTCCAGGCCCTCGTCGGACTCGAACGACCCGGCGTCGTCGTGAGCGCCGCGTGCGCGTCCTCGACCGTGGCGATCGCGGAAGGTGCGGCGATGATCCGCGCCGGCGAGGCAGAGAGCGTCCTGATCGTCGCGTGTGACTTCGTGAGCGAGTTCGTCGCTGCCGGCTTTCGCTCCCTCGGCGCGCTCGCGCCTGATCGCGCACGGCCGTTCGATCGCGACCGCCGAGGCCTGAGCCTCGGAGAAGCCGCGGGCTTCCTCCTCCTGATGGACGAGCACCGCGCGCGGGCCGAAGCGAGGACTTGCCACGCCGAGATCGCAGGCTGGGGGGTGAGCTCCGACGCGGACCACATCACTGCCCCCTCCGCGACGGGCCAGGGCCTCGCGGCCGCGATCCGCAGGGCCCTGGCGACGGCCTCGGTCGACCCGCGGGACGTCGGCAGCATCTGCGCCCACGGGACCGGCACGCGCTCGAACGATGCGATGGAGCTGCAGGCCTTCGCCCGCGTCTTCGCGGGCGCGATCCCGACGTATTCGGTCAAGGGCGCCGTCGGGCACACGATGGGGACGGCGGGGCTGGTCGACGCGATCGTGGCCGCGCAGAGCTTGACGGTCGGCGAGGTTCCGCCGACGGCGGGCTTGCTCGAGCCCGACGCGGACGCGGTGACGTGGGTGAGCGCCAGCCCTCAGACCTGCTCCCCGACGGTTGCGCTGTCGACGAACTCGGGATTCGGCGGCGTGAACTCCGCCCTGGTGCTCCGGCGATGCGAGGCGCCGCGATGACGTCGACCCCGGGCGACGGCGTCCCTAGCCCCCGTGTGAACGGCCTCGGCTGGATCGCCGGCGGACGCTTCGCCGCGGAGCGCCTCGGTCTCGCCGGCTCCTTCCACGACCTCTCCCAGCTGCGCGACGAGCTCGCCGAGCGCGGGATCCTGCCCGCACCGATCCGTCGCTTCGCGAAGCTCGACGACGCCTGCCGCATGGCGTCTCTCGTCGCGGGCCTGGCGCTCCACGACGCGGGAGTCGCGTGCGGTGGCGACGTGGCGCGCGACGTCGCGGTGCTCGGCACGAGCGAGCGCGGCTGCCTGGAGACCAACCGTGCGTTCTTCGCGGACTACCTCCGGCACGAGCGCCGGAGCGGCCGCGGTAGCCTCTTCGTCTACACGTTGCCGTCGATCCCGGCGTCCGAGGTCTCGATGCAGTTCAAGCTCGTCGGCCCGACCGCATGGCTCGGTAGCGCCGACGCGCGCGGACGACTCCTCCTCGACCGAGCGGAGGCGATGCTGCGACGCGGCGACAGCGCGGCCGTGCTCTGCTTCGACGTGAGCGAATCCGGCGGCGTCGGTCTCTTGCTCGACCGGGCGCCAGACGACCCAGGACCCGTCGCGGACCTCGCGCAGGTGAGGATGTCGGCGCCGTCGCTCGCCACGCTCGAGCCGATCGTCGATGTCGTCCGACGCGCGTTCCGCGCGTGAGCGGCCGCGCGCGGCGACGTTTTCCCGCCCGTCGCGGGAGCTGCGCAACCGGAACGACGACAGACCGGAGCGACGAGCTTGCCCGCCAGCGAGCGAGCCGATAACAGGGCGCCGTGCCGACCCGAGCCGACGTAGCGCAGCGCGCGAAGGAGATCCTCGTCGACGGCCTCCGGCTCGACATCGCGCCCGAGGACATCGTCGACGGCGACCCGCTCTTCGGCGAAGGCCTCGGCCTGGACTCGATCGACGTGCTCGAGTTCGTCCAGCTCGTGGAGGAGGAGTTCGGAATTCCGATCTCCGACGAGGAGGTCGTGCGGGAGGCCTTCTCCTCGATCAGCTCCCTGACCGATTTCCTCCTTGCCCGGATCGACACGAAGGCTGCCGGGTAGCCCCGCCGCTCGTGCCCGCGCGCGCCGCCGCGCCACTGGGACCTCCCGGCCTTCGCCGAGCGAGCAGCGCACTCTCCCCGCGAGGTCGTAGCGCGCCCCCTTGCCGTCGTTGCTTGAAGCGCGGCCGCGCAGTTGCGATAGTCCGGTCGGCGCATCGGCGTTCGGTCGTCTTCACATGACAGGTCGTTGGGACTTCGACGTAGCAGTCGTCGGCGGCGGGCCGGGGGGCTCCGCAGCAGCCGCCGCACTCGCACGCCGCGGACACGCGGTGGTGCAGATCGAGAAGACGACCTTTCCGCGCTTCCACATCGGCGAGTCGCAGCTCCCGTGGCTGAACGGGGTGCTGGCCGAGATCGGCGCCACCGAGGCGATCGCGGCCGCAGGCTTCGTTCAGAAGTGGGGCGCTGCCTTCGGCGCGGGCGACGCAGACGTCGAGCGCTACGCGGACTTCGCCCGCGCCCCCGAGGTGCCGGAGCCACAGACCGTCCAGGTGCCTCGCGAGCGTTTCGATCAGGTGCTGCTCGACCACGCGGCGGCCTGCGGCGCGACCGTGAAGCAGCACTGCCAGGCCCGGCGTGCGAAGTTCGACCCCGACGGCGTCGACCTGACCTACGAGACCGCGGACGGCGGCGAGGTGACCTTGCGCGTCGGCGCGGTCGTCGACGCTTCCGGACGGTACGGCTTCCTCGCCCGAACGTTCGGACAGCGCCACTCCGATCCCGAGCTGCGCAACATCGCCGTCCACCGCCAGTACGAGAACGTGCCGCGGCGCGAAGGACGACGCGCGGGCGACATCCGGATCCTCACTCGCGCCGACGGCGGCTGGTTCTGGCTCATCCCGATCAGCGACCGCGTCACGAGCGTCGGCGTCGTGCTTCCGCAGACCGCGTACCACGCCGTTGCCGCCGGGCGTCCGGAGGACACGCTCGACGCGGTCACCAGGGCAACACCGAACGTCGCGGCTCTGCTCGCGAACGCCAACGCGGTGAGCGAGGCGCGCTTCGAGGCCGACTACTCCTACCTGCACAGCCTCCAGGCCGGCGACCGCTTCGTCCTGGTTGGCGACGCGGGCGCGTTCCTCGATCCGATCTTCTCGACCGGCGTGCTCCTCGCGATGCAATCGGGCGTCGAGGCTGCGGCGGCGATCAGCGCCGGGCTCCGCGACGGCGACCTGAGCGCGCGGCGCTTCCGCGCCTTCGAGCGCCAGGTCGTGCGGCGCTACCGCCACTTTCGCCGGCTCGTGGTCGGCTTCTACGATCCGGCGTTTCGCGATCTCTTCCTGAGCCCGAGCTCGCGTCTGGGTCTGTTCGAGGCGGTCCTGTCGACGCTGGCCGGAAACTGGCGGCCATCCTGGTCGATCCGCTGGCGGCTCTGGCTCTTCTTCGCGCTCGTCCGGATCCAGCGCCACGTCGCACTCGCGCCGCGGCACCTCGAGGCGACATCGGCGGCGGCTGGTCGGACGGTCCTCGAGCCCGCTGGCGACCCGTCGTCGGCCCGTCTGGCGGAGACGGGCAACGGACGAATTTGACGGCGGGCCGCGACGCTGTCGGGGCCCGGCGGTCGCCTGATCTCGTCGAACCGGACTTCAGGACGCGCGACAGATCCGTGTTGCCAGGGCTCGGATCGACCGCAGGTCCTCGCGTCGCATGTCGGTCCGCATGAGCTTCACCTCGAAGCGCTGCTCGATGGCCACCAGCAGCTCGACGAACGCCATCGAGTCCATGCCGAGCGCATCCAGCGGCTCGTCCACCGGCGCCTTGTCGACGTCGAGGCCGAGGATACTCGACACTTCCAGTGCGAGGATGTCCTCGACTTGCTCTTGGGTCATGTCGAACACGGAGCGCACCGTCCGGGCTCGGGGAACGTATCGATCGTCTCCGGACCGGTCAATCCAGTGTTCCGTCCAGTGCTCCGTCACGGAAATCTCCTGGCGCCCGAGCACGCGCCGGTGCGCGAGCACCCGGAGCTCGTTCGAACTGCGAAGCTCCACCGGGATCGACCGTCCGAATTGACCTCCGCGGAGCGATCGGCCAGCGTGTCGAACGTGTCCACGGACAGGTCGCTGGTCGATCCCGACATCGCCGCCTATGCCGACGCGCTGACGTCGCTCGGGCACCCACTCTATGCGCGCCTGGTCGACGAGACCGTCGCCAGCGCACTCGTGCCCGGGATGCAGCTGGGACGCGTCGAGGGCCGGCTGCTCACTCTGCTCGCACAGCTGTCCGGCGCGCGGCGTGCGATCGAGCTCGGCACGTTCACCGGCTACTCCGCGCTCGCCATCGCCGAGGGCCTCGCAGCCGACGGGACGCTCCTGACCTGCGACGTCGATGCGCGCAGCACCGACGTCGCGCTGCGGTACTTCTCGCAGATCCCCTGGGGGCGCAAGATCGAGCTTCGCCTCGGCCCGGCCCTGGACACGCTCGCCTCGGTCGACGGACCGTTCGACTTCGCTTTTCTCGATGCCGACAAGGAGCGCTACGTCGAGTACTGGGAAGCGCTGCTGCCCAAGGTATCGCCGGGCGGCTTGCTGGTGGTCGACAACGTGTTCTGGTCGGGGACGGTCCTCGAGCCCCGAACCCGCGGCGCCCGGGCGGTCGCCGCGTTCAACGAGCACGTGCGCGGCGACCCCAGGGTCGACATCGTGACGCTCACGGTCCGGGATGGACTCCTGCTCGCGCGCAAGCGGACCGCCGACTGAGCGCGCCGCGCGCTCGCGCTGCAGGCTTCACCAGCGCGGCGATTCGACTCTCGCCGAGGAGTCTCGCCACGGATTGACGGTGGGCGCGTCGCGCCGTACGTTTCCGCCCGCCGCGATGCCGTCGCCCGTCACCGACAGTGGTCTCCAGCTCGAGTTCCTCCGCGACGCGTCGACGCCCACGCCGGGGCGTCACCCGCTCGCGGTGGTGGTTCACGACCAGCTCGGGGGACCGATCACGAGCGCGCTCACCGTCCGGCCCCGGCTCGCGGCGCTGACGCCGGACGCGCCCGCAGAGCTGTGGTCGACGGCCGAGCCCGCGCAGCACGACGAGGATCTCGGCTTCAGGCTCGCCTGGACGGACGACGTGCTGTTCGGCGCCGCGGAGCTCGACGGCGACGACCTCGAGGACTCGGCGCGCCGGGTCTACCGCGCCCTGATCGAGATCATCGAGACGCGCGGCTACCCGCACCTGCTGCGCGTCTGGAACGTCGTGCCGCGCATCGGCGCTCCGGCACCGGGCGGATCGCGACTCGACCGCTACATGCTGTTCTGCCGCGGCCGCGCGGCGACGTTCGAGTCCGCCTACGGGAGCGGATTCGAGGCGCGCCTGTGCGCGGGCACGGCCGTCGGCAGCGACTCCGGGCCCCTCTCGGTGTGGTTCATCGCGAGCCCCACGGAGGGCGAGCATCGCGAGAACCCGCGCCAGGTGGAGGCGTACCGCTACCCGAAGCGCTACGGCCCGCAGCCACCCGCGTTCGCGCGTGCGACCCTGGCGCCCGTCGCGCTCGGAACGGGTCTCTTCGTATCCGGCACTGCGAGCGTCGTGGGCAGCCACAGCATGCACCCCGGCGACCTCGAAGCCCAGGTCGAGGAGACGCTGCGGAACATCGGCGCGCTGATCGGCTCCGACGATGCGCCCGAGGCCGAGGACGTTCCCTACCTACGCGTCTACGTGCGCCATGCCGGCGACGTTGCCGCGATCCGGGCCAGGCTCGCGCCCTACGCATGCGGCGGGACACAGGTGACCTATCTGCGCGCGGACATCTGTCGGCCAGAGCTCCTGGTCGAGATCGAAGGGCTCGCCCGGCACCGGCGCGAGCCTTCGCAGCTCCGACGTCGCACCGATGCGGGCCTGCACGAAGGATAGCGACGAACGACCGGCAGGTGGCGGCCGGCGCGGAGCCTCGAACAGAGCGGGCGCGCGCCAGGGAACGGTGAGCTTTGAGCGCCCCGCCGGGGCAGCTACACGCCCGCTCATGGGGAACGACGAGCCCGCGGAACCCGGCCCGGGCGCGGACGCCGGCCATTGCATCTACGGCGCGCTCGCGGACTGGTGGCCGCTCTTCTCGTCGCCGGCGCACTACCTCGAGGAAGCGCACGCCTACCGGACGCTGCTGCGGAGCGCGTCCGACACGCCCCCTCGCACCCTGCTCGAGCTGGGCTCGGGCGGCGGCGGCAACGCAAGCCACCTGAAGCTCGACTTCGCGCTCACGCTCGTCGACCGAGCGCCCGGCATGCTCGAGGTCAGCCGCACGCTCAACCCGGAGTGCGAGCACGTGCTGGGCGACATGCGCGACGTGCGTCTGGGACGCGCGTTCGACGCGGTCTTCGTGCACGACGCGGTCTCGTACATGACCTCGCTCGAGGATCTCGCCCGCGCTGTTCGCACGGCCTACGTGCATTGCCGCCCGGGCGGCGTCGCGCTGTTCGCGCCCGACGCGCTCCGCGAGACGTTCCGCGAGACCACGAACTGCGGCGGCAGCGAGGACGGGACGCGGGCGCTGCGCTATCTGCAATGGCTCTGGGACCCGGACCCGTCCGACGACACCTTCGTCGCCGACTGGGCGTGCGTTCTCCGCGACGGGAGCGGCGCACCACGCGTCGTGCACGATCGGCACCTGTTCGGGCTCTTCGCGCGCGCCGACTGGCTGCGGGTGCTCAGCGAAGCGGGCTTCGCGGCGCGCTCCGAGCCGTTCGTGCACAGCGAGGTCGAGCCGGGGCGCCTCGAGGTCTTCGTCGGACGGCGTCCGCGCTGAGCCCGGTCCTCGTCGGACGGCGTCCGGGCCGAGTCCGGTCCTCACCCCTCGTCGGCGCCTCGGTCGGACGCGGTGCGGGCGCGTCAGCGCTGGTGCGGCGATTCCGCGACCAGCCACGTGTCTTCGATCGCTTCGGTCGCGTGGCGCCGACCGGCGACCAGCGTCAGCGCCGCGCTCGACGGCCGAAGCACGCGCATCACGCGAGCCGTGCGAACCCGCAGCGCCCCACGCAGGACGCGCAGCGTCTGCCGGTACGCGTGCGCATGCGGCTCCTCGATGTGGCCGCGCGGCTTGAACACGAGCAGCAGACCCGGCCCGAGCCGGTAGACCGCGTGGCCATCGGCCGGCAGGACCGGAAAGCCCGAGCGGACGTCCCGGCTCGTCAGATGAACACGCCCTGCGGGTTCATCCCTCGTGGTCGGCGAAGCCGGTGAGGACGCCAGATGAACACGCCCTGCGGGTTCATCCCTCGTGGTCGGCGAAGCCGGTGCGGACGTCAGACGGAACGCCCTGCCAGTGCCATCCTTCGCGGTCGGCCGAGCCGGTGCGGACGTCAATCGCGGCCCCCCTCGCCGGGCGCGCTGCGTGCGGCGCAGACGCCCTTCCTCGCTGCCGAGATGAAGTCGAGCATCTCCTGCACCTCCGCGGTCGGCCCGCCCTCGGCGGCGGCCTCCTCGAGCACTCTCTGGCGCGCGACGCTCAGGTTCGGGCGTCCCAGGAACAGCTTCCGGTAGGCACTGCGGATCGCGAGGATGCGCGCGCGATCGAAGCCGGCGCGGCGAAGACCGACGACGTTCACCCCACCGACCCGGTTGGTGCCGTTCGCGCCGACGCAGAACGGCGGCACGTCCATCGAGACCGCCGCGCCGCCCTGCATCATCGCGAGCCGTCCGACGCGCGTGTGCTGGTGGATCATGACGTAGGCGGACAGGAAGGCGCGCTCGCCCACCTGCACGTGGCCGCCCAGCACCGCTCCGTTCGCGAGGATCACGCCGTCGCCGACGCGGGAATTGTGGCCGACGTGCGCGTTCGCCATGAAGTAGCAGTCGTCGCCGACGACGGTACGGCTGCCGGAGGCCGTACCGCGGTGCAGCGAGCAGCCCTCGCGGATCACGTTGCGGTGTCCCACCTCGAGGAAGGTCGGCGAGCCGTCGTACGCCAGGTCCTGCGGGTCGTCACCGACGACGGCCCCCGGGTGCACGACGTTGTCGTCGCCCATCCTGGTCCCGGCGCAGACGTGCGCATGGGCGAGGATCCGCGTGCGGGCGCCGATCACCGCGCCCGCCTCGACCACCGCGAACGGGCCGATCTCGACCCCCTCCCCGAGAACCGCATCCGGGCTCACCGCTGCTCGGGCGTCGACGCGTGTCGCTTCAGCCATCTTCGGGTCCGCTCCGTCGGTCGCGTCCGGGTACCGGGGCAACGTCGCCCGTGTCGGCGCTCTCGTCGTCGAGCGGACCGGGAATGGTGTACTTCTCGTCGAGCCAGGCGCCGAGGTCGACCAGCCGGCAGCGCTCCGAGCAGAACGGACGATACCGGTTGCCTTCCCACGGCAGCTGCGTTCCGCACTGCGGACACGCGACGACGCGCATGGGACGGACCTTACCCGTTCGCCGCTCGCTTCTGAAGCCACGCGGCACCGCGGAACCTGGGGGTTTCCCCGGGCCGCGCCGGACCGGTACGAACGGTGCATGCCGTCGACGCGCGCCACCTCCCCCGAGCCCCTCGCGGGTCTACGGGTGATCGCCTTCGAGAGCCGGCGCCAGGCGGAGCTCGAAGTGCTGCTCGCACGCCACGGCGCGCACGTGCTCGCGGCACCAGCGCTGCGCGAGGTGCCGATCGAGGCGAACGCCGACGCCGTCGAGTTCGTGGCCCGCCTCGAACGCGGCGAGCTCGATGTGGTGATCTTGCTGACCGGCGTCGGGACGCGCGCGCTCGTCGACGCGGTGCGTCCGCGCTGCCCGACCGACCGCCTCGTCGAGCTGCTGCGCCGGGTCAGGATCGTCGCGCGCGGCCCGAAGCCGGTCGCCGCGCTGCGCGCGCTCGACCTCCTGCCCGACGTTCGCGTTCCCGAGCCGAACACCTGGCGCGAGCTGCTCGACACGCTCGACCGCGAGCTGCCGGTACACGGGCTCCGCGTCGCGGTGCAGGAGTACGGCAAGGCCAACCCCGCGCTCCTCGACGGGCTCGCGGCGCGTGGCGCGGACGTGCTGCGCGTCCCGGTCTATCGGTGGGCCTTGCCGCACGATCTGGCGCCGCTGCGGGCGGCGATCGCGCGCCTCGTCGCGCGCGACGCAGACGTCGTCGTGTTCACGACGGCGGTGCAGCTCGACCACCTGCTGCGGGTCGCCGCCGAATCCCCGAACGGCGCGGACGCGGTACGCTCCGCGCTGCGCGACGTCGTCGTCGTCGCGTCCATCGGGCCAACGGTGGCGGAAGCGCTGGGCGAAGCCGGGCTGCCGGTCGACGTCACGCCGGACCACCCGAAGCTCGGCTGGCTCGCCAACGCGATCGCCGATCAGGCGCCGGCCCTGGTCGCGGCGAAGCGCGCGCGGCGCGCGCCGCGCTGAGAGCTTGGGAGTCCCCCGGACCGAGCCGGGAGGTGCGAGCCGGGAGGTGATGGACTCACGGACTCCGAGTCCCGCGTCCCGCAGCGAGAGCCATGGGTTGGTGGGTGGACCGGGCCGCGCTACCATCCTTTGCCGAATGCCGTCTTCCGCCCCGTTTCTCCTCGCCTGCCGGCGCCAACCCGTTCCGTTCACGCCGATCTGGCTGATGCGGCAGGCGGGTCGGTACATGGCCGAGTACCGCACCATCCGCGAGCGGCTCTCGTTCCTCGATCTCTGCAAGACTCCGTCCGTGGCCGCCGAGGTCACCCTGCAGCCGGTCGAGCACATGGGCGTGGACGCTGCGATCCTGTTCGCGGACATCCTGCTCGTGCTCGAGCCGCTCGGGCTCGGCCTCAGCTTCGCCAAGGGCGACGGTCCGGTGATCGCGCACCCGGTGCGCGACGCAGCGCAGGTCGAGCGCATGCCGCGGGTCGACGTCGCGGATTCGCTGTCCTACGTCTTCGAGACGGTCCGCCTGGTCAAGCACGCGCTCGGCGGGCGCGTGCCGCTGATCGGCTTCGCGGGCGCTCCGTTCACCCTCGCCTCGTACGCCATCGAGGGCAGCGGCTCGCGCAACTACGCGCACACCAAGCGCTTCCTGTACGCGCAGCCCGCTGCGTTCCACGCACTCATGGCGCGCCTGGTCGACGTCACGGCCGACTACCTCGGGGGCCAGATCGACGCCGGCGTCGAGGCGGTGCAGGTGTTCGACAGCTGGGTCGGGAACCTCGCGCCGGAGGACTACCGCTCGAGCGTGCTGCCGCACATGCAGGAGCTCTTCCGTCGCATCGGCGGCCGCGTGCCGGTGATCAACTTCAGCACCGGCACCGCGGGTTGTCTCGAGCTCGTCGCCGCGGCGGGCGGCGACGTGGTCGGACTCGACTGGCGGATCGCCCTCGAGGACGGCTGGCGCCGGGTCGGCCACGACCGCGCCGTGCAGGGCAACCTCGACCCCGGCGTTCTGCTCGGTCCGCGAAGCGTGATCCGCGAGCGGGCCCGCGCGCTCCTCGCGGAGGCGAACGGCCGTCCCGGTCACGTGTTCAACCTCGGCCACGGCATCTTGCCCGAGACGCCGCCCGACAACGTCCGTGCCCTGGTCGACGCCGTGCACGAGCTGAGCGCGCGATGAGGGACGCCGTCGCGTCGCCGGCGCCCCCGTTCGACGCGGTCCTGCTGATCGCGTTCGGCGGCCCGACGGCACCGCACGAGATCCGCCCGTTCCTGCAGAACGTCACGCGCGGACGTCCCATTCCGCCTGCCAGGCTCGAAGAGGTGGCCCACCACTACGACAAGATGGGTGGCCGGTCGCCCCTGAACGACCTGACCTTCCGCCAGGCGGACGCGCTGCGCGCAAGACTCGCGCAGGAGGGCCTGCCGCTGCCGGTGTACGTGGGGATGCGCAACTGGCACCCGTACCTCGCCGAGACGCTCCGCGGGATGCGCGACGCCGGAGTCGCGCGCGCCTTCGGGATCATCCTGTCGGCGCACGATTCGGAGGCCGGCTGGCAGCGCTACGTGCAGGACGTGCTCACCGCGCAGGCCGGCATCCGCGACGCGGGCGAATCCTGTCCCGACGTCGAGTTCGCGCCGAACTGGCACGATGCCGACGGCTACGTCACCGCATCGGCGGCGCGCATCGCGGCCGCGCTCGACCCGATCCCCGGCGGCGAGCGTGCGGCCACACCGCTCGTCTTCACGGCGCACAGCATTCCCGCCGACATGGCGTCGGCGTCGCGCTACGTCGAGCAGTTCACGCGCTCGGCGCGTCTCGTCGCGGAGCGGCTGGGGCACGCGCGCTGGCAGCTCGCCTACCAGTCGCGCAGCGGGCGCCCGCAAGACCCGTGGCTCGAGCCCGACATCAATCTCGTCATCGAGCAGCTCGCCGCGGCGGGCGAGCGGCGCGTGGTCGTCGCGCCGATCGGCTTCGTCTGCGATCACGTCGAGGTGCTCTACGACCTCGACGACGAGGCGCAGGCGACGGCCGCGCGGTGCGGGATCGCGATGACGCGCGCCGGTACCGTCAACGACCATCCCGGCTTCATCGCCATGCTCGCGGGGCTGGTGGAGAACGCGTGGGGACGTCCCCGGTAGCCGGGCACGCCACGGACGCGCGCCGGCGGCGAGCCCGCCTCGTCGTGGTCGGCGGCGGCATCACCGGGCTCGCCGCCGCGAACCGCGCCGTCGAGCGCGGCGGCGCGGACGCCGATGTCCTGCTGCTCGAGGCAGGCGAACGTCTCGGCGGCGTCATCTCGACCGAGCGTCGGGGGCCGTTCCTCCTCGAAGGAGGCCCCGATTCGTTCATCAGCGAGAAGCCGGAAGCGATCGAGCTCTGCCGCCGGATCGGCCTCGAGGACCAGCTGCTGCCGACCAACGACGCCAACCGACGCACCCTGATCGTGAGCGACGGCAGGCTGATCCCCCTGCCCGACGGCTTCCAGCTGCTCGGGCCGACGCGCATCCTGCCGTTTCTCCGCTCGCCGGTCCTCTCGTGGAGAGGAAAGCTCGCGGCGGCAAAGGACCTGCTTCTGCCGCGCGGCGGACCGCCACCGGACGGCGACGAGAGCCTCGCGAGCTTCGTGCGGCGGCGGCTCGGCACGGAGGTGCTCGAGCGCCTGGCGCAGCCGCTCGTCGGTGGCATCTACACGGCGGACGCGGAGACCCTGTCGCTCGCGACGACCATGCCGCGCTTTCTCCAGCTGGAGCGCACGCACCGGAGCGTCATCCTGGGTCTGCGCGCGCAGGCCCGGCACGCCGGCACCGCGGCCGGCGCGGGAACGAGCGGTGCACGATTCGGCCTCTTCGTCACGCTGCGCGACGGCATGGCGACCCTCGTCAGCGCACTCGCGGCGCGCTTGCCAGAGGGAACCGTCCGCCTCGGCGCCGCGGTCCGCTCGATCGCACCCGGGCGGGAAGCTGCGCACGGCTCGGCGTGGGCAGTGACGCTCGCGAGCGGCGAGGAGATCGCCGCCGACGCCGTCGTCGTCGCATCGCCCGCGCCCGTCGCGGGACGTCTGCTGCAGGAGGCGGACGCAGCGCTCGGCGGCTTGCTGCAGCAGATCCGGTGCGCGTCGAGCGCGGTCGTCACCCTGGCCTTCCGCCGCGACCAGGTACCCGACCCGCCGCGCGCGTTCGGCTTCGTGGTCCCGGGGTCGGAGCACCGCCGCGTGATCGCGGGCTCGTTCACCAACGTCAAGTACGCCGGCCGCGCCCCCGCCGACACCGTGCTGCTGCGACTGTTCGCCGGCGGCGCGCTCCAGCCGGAGCAGTTCGCGCTCGACGACGAGGCGCTGGTCCGCGGCGCGCGCGACGAACTGGCCGATCTGCTCGGCATCGCGGCCGAGCCCGTCCTCACCTGGGTGCAGCGCTGGCCGGAGTCGATGCCCCAGTACCGGGTCGGCCATGCCCGACGCGTCGCCGAGGCGGAGCGCCGCGCCGCGGCGTTGCCGGGACTTGCGCTCGCCGGCAACGCCTACCATGGTGTCGGCCTGGCCGACTGCGTTCGCAGCGGCGAGGCCGCGGCCGACGCACTGGTCGGCTTCCTCGACCGCCGACGATCCGCGAGCGCATGACGCCGGACTCCCTCCGAACCATGGCGAACTTCATCACGATCGACGGCGTCGAAGGCGCCGGCAAGAGCACCCAGGCCGCACGCCTCGCGGACGCGCTGCGTCGCGACGGGCGCGAGGTCGTCCTCACCCGGGAGCCGGGCGGCACCGAGCTGGGGCGCGCACTCCGCCGCATGCTGCTCGAGGACGACTCCCCGGGCCCGACGGCGGAGACGGAGCTGCTGCTGTACCTCGCGGACCGCGCCGAGCACGTCCGGCGGCTGATCCAGCCCGCCCTCGCCCGCGGTGCGATCGTGATCGCCGATCGGTTCTCGGATTCGACGATCGCCTACCAGAGCTACGGGCGCGGCCTGCCCCTCGAGACCGTCACTCGCCTCGACGCCTTCGCCCGGGGTGGCGTCTCTCCGGACCTGTCGTTCTTCCTGGACCTACCGCCGGACGCCGGCCTCGAGCGCGCGCGGGCGACCGGACCCGCGGACCGCATCGAGCGCGAGGCGATCGACTTCCACCGGCGCGTTCGCGAAGGGTTCCGCGCGATCGCCGCCGCGGAGCCCGGTCGGGTCGTCGTGCTCGACGCGCGGCTCGAGATCGCCGACCTGGCGCGCGAGCTCGCGGAGCACGCCCGGGCGCGCCTCGCAGCCGCCGCGTGACGCTCGACGAGATCCAGGGCCAGAACCACGCCATCGGCCTGCTGCGTCGTGCGATCGCAAACGGCCGCCTCGCGCACGCGTTCGTGTTCGCCGGGCCGGCCGGCGTCGGCAAGCGGGCGACGGCCCTCGCGATCGCGCGCTCGGTGCTGTGCCCGGAGAAGCCGGGCGTCGGCTGCGGCAGCTGCATCGACTGCCGGCTCGTCGGCGCGGGCTCGCACCCGGACCTGTTCATCGAGGACCTCGCCGCGGCGCAGGCCGAGCGGGCGACCGCAAGCGGGCTGTCGATCGAGCAGATCCGCCGCGTCTGTGGCTCGCTCGCACTGCGCCCCGTCCGCGGCTCGGCGAAGGTGGGCATCGTCGACCAGGCGGAACGGCTCACCGCAGAGGCACAGAACGCGCTCCTCAAGACCCTCGAGGAGCCGCGCGGTCGCGCCACGCTGGTTCTCGTGACCAGCAACCTCGACGCACTCCTGCCGACGATCCGGTCACGCTGCCAGCGGCTGCTGTTCGCACCGCTCGCGGACGCGCTGGTCGCCACCCTGCTCGAGCGCGAGGGGGTCGCGGCGGACCTCGCCCGACGCGCGGCGGCGCTCGCCGGCGGCAGCCTGGACCGCGCGCGCGAGCTCACCAGCGAAGAGGGCTGGGCACGGTGCGAGGACCTGCGCTCGCGCCTCGAACGGATCGACCGGCTCGGCGTACCCGAGCGGCTCGACCTCGCCGCCGAGCTGAGTCCGCGCGGCGAACGCAACCGGACCCTGCAGGCACTGACCACGGCGACCGTGCTCGAGCTCTTCCGCGACCAGATGGTGGCAGCCGCCCGCGACGCCTGCCCCGCAGCAGGCCCCGATGGCGACTACGATCGCCTGGCGGCGGCGCGCCGTGCGCATCGCCGGCTGGCGAAGGTCTATGCTAGCGTTCGCGACGTGGAGCGAAACGCCAACGCCAACCTGGCCTGGGACAAGCTCCTGCTCGAGCTCGGTGATCTCCGGGCCTGAAGCCGACGATGGACACCGATCTGCCGCAGGATTCCCCTACCGATGCCGTCGCCGCCGAGCCCGCGCGCGACATCGTCGACGTGCGCTTCCGCGTTGCCGGGAGAGCCGGCGCGTACGACGCCGGGACACTCGACCTCGCGATGCACGACCTCGTCGTCGTGCAGACCGAGCGCGGCCCCGAGCTCGGCGAGGTGACCGGCCATCTGCGCCCGCGCTGGCCGAACGAGGTCGGCCTGCGACTTCCTCGCGTGCTGCGCCGCGCCGACGAACGCGACCGTAGCCGCGCCGACCACAACCGGGCGCAGGAGAGTCGCGCGCAGGGGGTCTTCGCCTCCCTCGCGGCGAAACACCAGCTGCAGGCGAAGCTGATCCGGGCCGACTACCGGTTCGACGGCGGCAAGGCCGTGTTCTACTTCATGGCGGCCACGCGGGTCGACTTCCGGGGCCTCGTTCGCGATCTCGCGCAGGCTCTCCACACGCGCATCGAGATGCGCCAGATCGGCGACCGCGACGAAACGCGCCTGATCGGCGGCGTCGGACCGTGCGGCCGAGAGCTGTGCTGCAGCTCCTGGCTGCGGGAGTTCGCCGCGGTTTCGGTCAAGATGGCGAAGGAGCAGGACCTCTCGCTCAACCCGTCGAAGCTCGCCGGCATGTGTGGACGCCTGAAGTGCTGCCTGCGCTACGAGTACGACACCTACCTTTCGCTGCGCCGTGAGCTGCCCGGCATCGGCAAGAAGGTGCAGAGCGTGAAGGGCGACGGCGAGATCGTCAAGCACCTGACGCTCAAGCAGCACGTGCTGCTGCGTCGCGACGAGGATGGACTGGTCGTCGAGTGCTCGCTCGAGGATCTGGTCGAGCGCCGTCCCGACACCGACGGCTGAACACCGACGGAACGCCATGCCGGGACGGATCTACATCACGACGCCGCTGTACTACGTGAACGCCGAGCCTCACCTCGGCTCCACCTACACCAACGTCGTCTGCGACAGCTTCGCTCGCTTCCATCGCCAGCGCGGCGACGACACGTTCCTGCTCACCGGCACCGACGAGCACGGCGAGAAGATCGCCGAGGCCGCCCGCAACGCCGGGATCTCTCCGCAGGAGTTCGTCGCTGGCGTGAGCAGCACGTTCCGCTCCGTCTGGGACTCGGTCGGGATCGGCTACGACCACTTCATTCGGACGTCGGACCCGCACCACGTCCGCTTCGTGCAGGACGTGCTCACGCGCATCCATGCGAGCGGCGACATCTACTTCGGCGCCTATTCCGGCCTGTACTGCGTGGGCTGCGAGCGTCTCTACACCGAGAGGGAGCTGGTCGACGGGCTCTGCCCGCAGCATCTCACCAAACCGGTCGACGTCAGCGAGCCGAACTACTTCTTCCGCATGGAGAAGTATCAGGACCAGGTGCGCGCCCACATCGAGGCGAATCCGGACTTCATTCGCCCCGACGGCTACCGGTCGGAAGCGCTCGCGATGCTGCGCGAACCGATCGGAGACCTGTGCATCTCGCGGCCGAAGTCTCGCCTCGAGTGGGGCATCGAGATGCCGTTCGACGACGGCTACGTGACGTACGTCTGGTTCGACGCGCTGCTGAACTACGTGAGCGGCCTCGAGGCTCGCGGCCGGCGCGAGGATCTGTGGCCGGTCGCCAGCCACTTCATCGGCAAGGACATCCTGAAGACCCACGCCGTCTTCTGGCCGACCATGCTCCTCGCAGCAGGCTATCCGCTCTACCGGCACCTCAACGTGCACGGCTTCTGGACGAGCGGCGGACAGAAGATGTCGAAGTCGCTGGGCAACGTCGTGAAGCCCCTCGAGCTGCGCGACACCTACGGGATGGACGCGGTACGGTACTACCTGCTGCGCGAGATGGCGTTCGGCAACGACGCCGACTTCACCGAGCAGGCCCTGATCACGCGCATCAACGCGGACCTCGCCAACGGTCTGGGCAACCTCGCCAGCCGCACGCTCGCCATGATGCACAAGTACTTCGCCGGGGAGGTACAGCCGCTCGACCCGCGCACCGCGGACGACGACGATCTCGCCGAGGCGTTCGCGCGTGCCCGGAGGGATCTCGACACGCACGTGAACGCGCTCGCATTCCACCGCGGGCTCGAGGCGGTGTGGCGCGCGCTCGACGCGGCGAACAAGTACATCGTCACGACGGCGCCGTTCACGCTCGCGAAGGATCCCGCGCAGCTGCCACGCGTCGGGGCGATTCTGCACGGCTGCCTCGAGTCGCTGCGCGTCAGCGCGCAGCTCCTCGCGCCGTTTCTGCCCGACACGGCGGAGCGGCTGCGCGCCGCCCTCGGCCTCGACGAAGCTCGCTTCGCCGATCTCGGTCTCACGTGGGGCGCGGCCTTCCCGACCGGGCACCGGATCGGTCAGCCGGTGAGCCTCTTCCCCCGCGTCGAGACCGCCGCGGGCGCCGCCAAGGTCGGTAGCGGTGGAAGGACCAGGGGCAGCACCGCGACCGAGCGACGCAGCTGAGCAAGCGCCCTACCGTCGTCGCGGCACCGCCCCCGCAGCCGGTGCGGACGTCGGATGGAGCGCCGTGCGGGCTTCCTCGCTCGTGGCCGGCAAAGCCGGTGCGGACGTCAGTCCTCGGAGTCCGGAGGCTCCCAGGCGACGTCGACGCCATGCCATCGGGCACCGCTCTCCCAGCGCACCACGACCACCCGCTTGCAGCGGCGACACTTCAACTCGACCCGTCGGGGCGGAGCCGCGCGAGCAGGCTGCCGCATACGCACCGGTGCTCGCCGAGCGCCTCCGCGGAATCCTCTCCCGACGTCTTCATCGAGTGATGGGGAATATCCTCCTCGGTTGGGGAGATCCAGAGGGTGCGGCAGCTCGCCTCACCTCGACGCACGTTCCACCGCCCGATGGAGGGGGTGTCGTCGGCACGCACGGAATCCCCGTCAGCGCCGTGCGGTGATCGCCATGCGATCGGCCGACGCGCTCGGCCGGACGCCTTCGCGGCAATCACGACAGATTCCGTACAGCTCCAGCCGGTGGCGAGCGAGCACGAATCCGAGCCGCGTCGCGATGTCCTCCTGCAGCCGCTCGAGCTCGTCGTCGGAGAACTCGACGATGCGACCGCAGCGGTCACAGATCACGTGATCGTGGTGGTGCTGCTCGCCGACGTCGGCATTCTCGTAGCGCGTCTGGCCGTCCGCGAAGTGCTGCTCGGCGGCGAGCCCGCACTCCTTGAGCAGCTTGATGGTCCGGTAGACGGTCGCGTAGCCGACACGCGAGTTGATCTTGCGGACCTCGCGGTACAGCTCGTCGATGCTCATGTGACGATGGCCGCCGAAGAAGACGTGCGCGATGTCGTCGCGCTGCGCCGTCGTCTTGAGGCTCTTGTCCTTGAGCGCCTTGCGGAATGCGGCAAAACGCTCCGCGCGCGAGAGCATGGACAGGCGTTACGGGCGGGGCTCCGCTTTGTCAACATGCTCGGGACGCGGTACCCGCGCGATCAGGCGCAGGGCTTCCGGAGACATCTCGACGGCGGACACGTCCCGATCCGCGAGCACGACCGCGAGCAGCTCGATCTCGTCGTCCGGGGAGAGATCGTGGTCGAGAAAGAGGACCTCCTCGCCACCGACCCGGCACAGGCCACTGCGCGCGTGATAGCCCACCTCGCGCATCAGACGCTCGCGCCGCACACGGATGCCCAGCGCCTCGACCGCGTTCTCGAGCTCGGCGATCAACGCCGCGAGGCGTGCCGCACGCGCGCTCGGACGCTTCGGCGTCGCCGCCCCCCGTCCGCCGCGGCGGCTCGACCTGGCCGTTGCGGTTCCGCCACCACGCTGCTGACTGCTGGATGCGCCCATCCCCCCGCGTTAGTATCGGGGTGACACGACGATGTAAAGAAACCGGGCAGGCCGAACGAGGGCATGGCCATGATCAAGAGCATTCTCGTCGGAATCGACGGCTCGGAGCACGCGCGCTCCGCGCTCCGCTACGCCACCTGGCTCGCGCGGCGCCTCGACGCGACCATCACCGGGCTGCACGTCGTGGACATCGTGTCCATCGAGGGGTCCTTCTTCCACGACATCTCGGGCTCGCTCGGCTTCGAGCCCTATCTCGACTTCACGTCCAAGATGCGCGAGGCGCTCCAGGAGCGTGGCGGCGCCCTGCTCGACGAGTTTCGTGCGACCTGCGCCGCCGAGAACGTCCGCTGCGACACGGCGTTGCAGATCGGCATCGTACCGAGCGAGATCTGTGAGCGCGCGCGCGAGGCCGACCTGGTCGTGATCGGACACCGCGGCGTCAATCAGCGATTCTCGACCGGGCTGCTCGGCGGCGCGGCTGAAAGCGTCACTCGCCAGTGCCCGAAGCCGGTGCTCGTGACGCCGCTCGAGTTCAGCGAGATCCGGTCACCCGTCCTCGCCTACGACGGGAGCCAGCGCGCGAGTGCCGCCATGCAGGCCGCCGCGGAGGTGTGCAGCGCGCTCGCACTCCCGCTATCGATCCTCACCGTCTGCCGCGACGCCGAGCAGGGCGAGAAGACCCTCGATCAGGCGCGGCGCTACCTGTCGTCGTACGCGATCGAGACCAGGCCCTACGCGATCACGGGTCACGCATACGAGAGCATCCCCGGCGAGATACGCGCCAAGCACTACGACCTGGTGTTCATGGGCTCGCACGGCCACGGAAGGATCATCGAGCTCGTGCTGGGCAGCACGACGGAGTACGTCCTGCGCAACGCGCCGTGCCCTGTCTTCCTGAACCGCTGAGCCCGGAGAACGCAGCGCGTCGGGATGGACGGCGGTGCACTCGCCATCCGGTCGCGGGCATCGCTGCGCGGATGGACGCATCGGGCGAGCCACGACGGGAGGCTCGTTCCGCATGGTCTGGGGAGACCGGTCCGAAGTCGGATGGGACGCCCTGCCGGCTCCATCCTTCGTGGTCGGCGAAGCCGGTGCGGACGTCAGTCGTCGGACGGGGTGGTCGAGGCCGGCGGATCCGCCGCCCCTTCGTCGACCTTGCCGTTCTCGCCGGCCAGTAGCCGCCGGATGCGGATCTCGATGTCGCGGACGCGGCCCTCGAGCCGCTCCACCTCGGCACCGATGCCGGGGTAGCTGCGCAAGCGTTCGACGGACTGCCGGATGCCCTGGTCGACGCGCCGCTGCAGGTCTTCGACCTGACGGCGCGAGGTGCTGAGCACCTCGTCGAGGATGGCCGGGCGTGCGCCCTCGGCCACGATCTCCGAGACGCGCCCGCGCATGTCACCCAGCGCTTCCATGCCGCGGCTCGTCACGCTCGAGATCGCGTCGCCGCCGTACCGGACGAGCTCGCGGAGGACCACCAGCGACCGCAGGTCCTTGTTGCGGCGCTCCTCCTCGAGGATGATCTGCGCCAGGGTGACGGCAGTCAGGTCGGCCCCGGTCTCGTTGTCGGTGACCTCGACCTCCTCGCCGTTCCGGATCAGCCCGGCGATGTCGTCGAGTGCGACGTAACGACTCGTCGTCGTGTCGTACAGCTTCCGGTTGGCATATCGTTTGACGACCCGCGCCATTTGCCGAGGTCGCTAACACCCTGCGGCGGGAGCAGCAAGTTCGCCCCCGCCCTGATCGAGGATTCGTCGAAGCACCGCAGCGCCAGTGCAGATGCGGAATCCCTCGAGCGCGATCGGCCGTTCAATCCTGTGCGCAACGGGCTGGAAATCGAGGGGCCGAACCCTTCCCAGCCCCGAAGCGCATCGCGTCATCAACGCACTTCCAGCGAAAATCTGCCTGCGAATGGACGCCGGGGGGTCGCCCGGCACCGCCGCGAGAGGCTCGGTCCTTACGAAAATGAACGAGCCGAGCCCCGACCGTCACTTATGTGCCGTCGACGCATCACGCCCGGGATGCAGCAGCACTGGCGCAAGCACCTGAATCGGCGAGGTTTTCGCGCAACAGGCGGCGGACCCGTCGCCCTGGCGCCATCCTTGCTTCTGCGCCGGCGCTGTCACCGAAGCCGACGACGCGATCCAGCCCCCGAGAGGACCATCATGCTTTCTGAGAACAGCCACCCGGCCGAACCAGCCTCCGTTGCCCTACCGAGCTTCATGGGCCTGGTCGGCGATCATCCGAGCATGCGTCGAATCTTCGACGTCCTGCGCCGGGTCGGCGCGTCCGATGCGCCGGTCCTCGTCACCGGGGACAGCGGCACCGGGAAGGAGCTGGTCGCCAGCGCACTGCACCAGCTGTCGAACCGTGCGGGTCGGAGCTTCGTTCCGGTGCACTGCGGCGCGATTCCCGAGGAGCTGCTCGAAAGCGAGCTCTTCGGGCACGTCCGGGGCGCGTTCACGGGTGCCATCGCGGCACGCACCGGCCGCTTCCAGCTCGCAGACCGCGGTACCGTCTTCCTCGACGAGATCGGCGAGATGAGCCAGCGCTTCCAGGTGAAGCTGCTGCGGGTGCTCGAGGACGGAACCTTCGACCCGGTGGGCAGCCAGACCAGCCGGCACACCGACGTACGGGTAGTGGCGGCCACCCATCGCGACCTGGCTGCCGCGGCTCGTCAGGGGACGTTCCGCGAGGACCTGTTCTACCGCCTCGACGTGGTCCGCATCCACCTGCCGTCGCTCCGCGAGCGGCGCGAGGACATCCCGCTCATCGCGCTGCACTTCCTGACGCAGAACGCACTCCGCAGCGACCGGCCGCCGGTCGAGCTGCCCCCGGAGACCGCCGCCGCGCTCATGGCGTACGACTGGCCGGGCAACGTCCGCCAACTGCGCAACGTGCTCGAGCGCGCCGTCCTGCTCGGCGAGCAGCCTGGCGTCCTCCTGCCGAGCGACCTGCCAGCCCCGATCGGCTCGACCGCCACCGCAGGCGCGTTCCGGCCGGTGGTCCCGGTGGCGACCGCGGTCACATCGGGGCCGTGGGATTTCGGTCCCGAGGGCACGAACTTCTACCAGGAACTCGAGACTTTCGAGCGCCGCATGATCGGTCGGGCCCTCGAGCTCGCCGGCGGAAGCAAGCGCGAGGCCGCTCGGCTTCTCCAGGTCAATCGCACGACGCTGCTCGAGAAGCTGAAGCGGCGCGGCTGGCAGACCGCCGACGCCGAGACCCAGGCACGGACGTCAGCGGTGACTCCGCCGGTTTCGACTCTGCCGATCGCCGCGTCCCCGCTCGCGGGTCCCCGGGTCCGTCCGGACCCGGTGCTATCCGTCCCGGCTCTCGGCTGGAGCGCGAGCGAGGCCTGGATCGACGTCCGGCGCCCGGTCGCCCGGGCCTTCCGGCCGGCCCCGACCGAGGTCCCGGCGAGCGCTCAAGCCCCGGTCCGGCCCGCTCAGCGAACCGTCCAGCTGCCTTGAGTCGGGTTCCGGCACCCTTCGGCAGCCTGACGTGGTAAGGTTTGGGTTCGCCCGATCGTCGTTCTCTCGACGTGTCGAACGTGGGCTGGGGCGACCCCGGCCGACGCGCACGCGGGACGCGAACGGAGGGGAAAGGCGGGGGCGTCCGCTGGTTGTTCCGCTGGTTGTAATGACGTACCCGAGTTGCTAGGAGTGCGCAGTCTCGGGGAGGGGGCGGCCTGCGCCGCGAACCGAAGACGTTATCCTGCGCGGACGAGGGGGCCAGCCGGCGAGAACGCCGCGAGAGACTTGTACACGGTTTCACTTGGACCGAAGCAGACGCAGGTTTGGCGTTCCTGCAGCTCGTAAGCGTTCAGCGAGCGGGGGAGAAAGGAGCTGATGAAGGTGATGCGCGAGAGGAGATTTCTGGTCGCCCTGGCAATGGTGAGCGCGATCGTCGCGGGAAGCGCGGGCACGAGCTCGGCAATCCTTCCCGAGGATGGTTACTCTTACACTCAGCCCGGGGCAGAGCTCATCATGCCGTTCGATTCGACGGAGGGGAAGGCGACCTTCCTGCTCGTGAGCAACATTCACGGGACGTCGCCGGCGGGCGGTGCTCAGATCACGACCCACTGGACCTTCTGGTCCGAGAACTGTGACGAGCTGGCGAACTACTCGATCTGCCTCACGCTCAACGACACGGTCGTCGTCGATCCGACGAACGCCCGTGCGCTGAACGCGGCGAACGAGGAGATCGGTCCGCTCATCGACCTGACGGGCAAGCGCGGTATCGTGACGGTGACGGCCTACAGGACGAACACGGCCTGCGGGGACTTCAGGCAGGCCGGTCAGGTGCTCGCGGACGACGCGATCGTCGGCACGTTCACGATCGCCGACTCCGAGGTCGGCTACGCGTTCGGCAACGACGCGTTCGGCCTCGGGCTGAACGGAGCCGGTACGGCAGTCGTTCTGCCGCCGTCGGCCGAGGTCGACTCGTTCAACATCCAGGTGTTCGATCCGACCTCGGTCGAGTCGAGCGTGGTGGTGCTGTCGCACCTTCGCGAGTCCGCGAGTGGACAGGTGGAGCCGAATTCGGTGCCCCTGCGCTTCGCCACGACGTTCATCGACGTCAACGAGATCCCGACCTCGCTGCCCGATCAGAATGCGGGCTGCGTGAGGTTCGCGCAGATCTCGAGCGATGCGCAGACCACGGGCCTGATCCCGCCCACGGTCGATGTGACCACGTCGGGCATCATCCGGCTGCACCCGGTCTCGAGCCTGGGTCCGAACGACTACCTGTACAGCATCGTCGGTCAGGCGGTCGGTCCGTACGGTGCGAGCAGCAGCGCGAAGGTCAAGCTGGGCGAGCCGTCGGCGTCGCGTGCCTTCATCGACGCGCCGGCGAGCCTGTTCGACTGAGTCGCTGACATCCGAGAGGAAGGGGGGCCCGGGGAAACCCGGGCCCCCCTTTTTTTTTCGTGTCTGTCGCGCTGGCGTTCTGCTCCGCGGTGCGGCCGCGCCGATCCGCACCTTGCACGCCGTGGGGGTTTCTGTCGTTACTCGGAGCGTGATGAGGCTTGGGAAGAAGTTCGCGCGAACCGCGTTCGCGATCTCAATGATGGCTCTCGGTGCATCGTCCGTTGCAGCCCAGGTGGGGCTGCCCGGGGCGAACCCGCAACGCTCGACGCGACAGACCAATCCCGGCGCCAGCGACATCGACGAGTCGACGAAGAACCTTCGCGACGAGGATCCGGCGGTCCGCCTGGAGGCCGTCAAGGCGCTCGCCGCCTCGCAGGACAAGAAGGCCGTGGAGCACCTGATCGAGGCCACCGCGGATCTCGATCCGCGCGTCAAGATCAAGGCGATCGACGCGCTCGGCACGCTGCGCGCGGCCGATGCGACGCCCGTGCTGATCCAGGTGCTCTACATGCGAGAGAGCGAGCCCTGGCTGCAGCAGCGCGTGCTGGTTTCGCTCGGCAAGATCGGCGACACGCGCAGCGCCAAGCCCATCGTGGACTTTCTCTCGCGCGACAGCGACGCCGCCACGCGGGGCACGGCTCTCTACGCTCTCGGCGAGATCGGCGACCCGAGCAGCGTACCGGAGCTGAGGCGTGTCGGCGAAGGTTCGGGCGACGAGACGACGCAGCGGCTCGTGAGCGATGCGATCGCCAAGATCGAGCAACGGCAAATCAATCCCGAGGTCGAGGTGAAGGCGCTGCGCGACTCCGAGGAGGATCAGCGCCCGGCATCCGCGAGCTCCGGTTCACCCCTCGCCTACTAGGAGACTCCATTGGCAGCCGGCAATCGTCCGCGTCGATCCGAAGCATCCACCGAGCCATCCGAGCGCACGACGCACGGCGGCCTCCCCCTCAAGCCGGTCTTCGATTCGCGCGACGCCTCGGAGCCCATCGGTACCCCGGGGACCTGGCCGTTCCTGCGCGGGCCGTACGAAACGATGTACCTGAGCCGCCGCTGGACGATGCGCCAGTTCGCCGGCTTCGGCACTCCGGAAGACACGAACCAGCGATTCCACTTCCTGCTACGTCAAGGACAGAACGGACTGTCCACCGCTTTCGACATGCCCACACTCATGGGCTACGACGCCGACCACGCGCGCTCGCGCGGCGAGGTCGGACGCGAGGGTGTCGCCGTCTCGACGATCGAGGACATGGAGCGCCTCTTCGATCGCATCCCGCTCGACGAGGTGACGACGTCGATGACGGTGAACTGCAGCGCGTCCGTTCTGCTCGCGATGTACCTCGCGATCGCGCAGCGCCGCGGCATCTCCTGGAAGAAGCTCGGCGGCACGATCCAGAACGACATGCTCAAGGAGTTCATCGCGCAGAAGGAGTGGATCTCCCCCCCGGAGCCCTCCGTGCGCGTGGTCGCCGACATGATCGAGTTCTGCGCGGCCGAAGCGCCGCGCTGGCACGCGGTGTCGATCAGCGGCTACCACATCCGCGAGGCCGGGGCGACGGCCGTCCAGGAGCTGGCCTTCACGCTCGCCGACGGCATCGCCTACGTCGAGGAGGTGCTGCGCCGCGGGCGCCTCTCGGCCGACGACTTCGGCCACCGCCTGTCCTTCTTCTTCGACGTGCACAACGACTTCCTCGAGGAGGTCGCGAAGCTCCGCGCGGCGCGCCGCCTGTGGGCCCGCATCATGCGCGAGCGCTTCGGCGCGACGAAGGACGAGGCCTGCCGCCTGCGCATGCACGCGCAGACCGCGGGCGTGACGCTCACCGCCCAGCAGCCGCTCAACAACGTCGTACGCGTGACCCTGCAGGCACTCGCTGCGGTGCTGGGCGGGGTGCAGTCGCTGCACACCAACTCGTTCGACGAGACGCTCGCCCTCCCCACCGAGGAGTCGGTGATGGTCGCCCTGCGCACGCAGCAGATCCTTGCGGAGGAGAGTGGCATCGCGCACACCGTCGACCCCCTCGGCGGCAGCTACGCGATCGAGGCACTCACCGATTCGATCGAGAAGGCGGCCATGGCGTACATCGAAGAGATCGATCGCCGCGGCGGCATGGTGAAGGCGATCGAGCAGGGCTACCCGCAGCTCGAGATCGCGGAGTCTGCGTACCGCGACCAGCAGCGCTTCGATCGCGGCGAGCAGGTGATCGTCGGCGTCAACAAGTACACCGTCCCGGAAGAGCGACCAGTCGACATCCTGCGTATCCCGATCGAGCTCGAGGAGCGGCAGATCGAGCGCGTGCGCCGCTTCAAGCAGGCCCGCGACCGCGCTGGCGTGCAGGCCGCGCTCGAGAGGGTCCGTGCAGCGGCCGTCAGCGATGCGAATCTGATGCCTCCGCTGGTGCAGGCGGTGCAGGTCGGCTGCACCGTGGGGGAGATCTCGGACATCTACCGCAGCGTCTTCGGTGAGTATCGAGATCCGGCCCACCTCTGATCGCCATGCCCCACCGCCTGGGCTGCCTCCCCGCACTTCTGCTTCTCGTCGCCGCGGCGACGCCGGCCCGCGGCGACGAGTGCAACGCGTACTTCCCACTCCGCCCGGACGCCCGCTGGGTCTATTCGGAGGGTGCGGCCGGCACGAGCCAGACGATGCTTCGCACGATCACGGTCATGTCGCTGGCGGCGGGCAGCGATGTGACCACCGCCGAGCTGCAGCAGCAGGTCTCACTGCCCGGCCGCCCCGACGTGATCGCAGGCACGGCGATCACCCGGGTGCGGTGCGACGCGAGTGGAGTCACCCTCACCGTCGACGGATCGGCCGGCGTCGCGGGCGAGACCTCGGGGGTCATCAAGGCCAAGCTGCCGGGGCTTCCTCCGGACAGCGCCCTGAAGCCGGGCTTCAGCTGGCGCGGCGACACCGAGGTCGAGACGATGGACGCGGGGGTGCGGGTCGTCGCACAGGGTGCGCGTGGCAGTCGGGTCGAGGGAGTCGAGAGTGTCACCGTTCCCGCCGGCACGTTCGCCGACGCGCTCAAGGTCGCAACGGTCCAGACGCTCACGCTGCAGCGCGGCAAGGACACGCGCTACGCGCGCCAGCAGCTGCTGGAGTGGTACGTCGGGGGAGTGGGTCTCGTGAAGCGCGAGACCCGGACCAGCCAGGGCCAGGATGCCACCGGAAGCATCGAGCAGCTGCAGAGCTATTCCGGACTGACGCCCGCGCCGGCTTCGCCGGCCGCGAGGGACGGATCCGGCACGGCGTTCCGTTCGTCGCCCTGAGGAGGGTCAGCCGCGGCGGACCGTCCCGGCTGCGCCGTCGACGGCCAGCAGCTCGCCGGTGGCCACCAGTCGCGTCGCGTTGGCGACGTTGACGGCAGCAGGGATGCCGAGTTCGCGCGCGACGATCGCGCCGTGCGACAGAGGTCCGCCTGCCTCGAGGACCAGCCCGCCGGCGCAGAGGAGCATCGACGTCCAGCTGGGATCGGTGGCGCCCGCGACGACGATCTCCCCGGGCTCCAGCTGTTGAAGCTCGTCGAGCGAGCGTACGACGCGTGCGATTCCCCTGGCGAGCCCGGGCGACACCCCCACGCCGGAGAGCTCCCCGGGCCACGGCACCGGATCACCCGCCGTCCGGGCGTCGCCGCCCACGACGTCCGGCGGGAGCCCATCGCCCACCAGACACTCGGGCGGATCGACGGCCGAGAACCGCGCCTGCTCCGCCCGTCGCGCGACGGCACGCGCCGCCAGGACACCGGGCGCCGAACCGGCCCCGAGCAGGCGCGCGCGCAGCTCGTCGACCTCGAGCAGGAACACGTCCTCGACGACGTGCAGTACGCCTTCCGCGACCAGCCGTTGCGCACCTACCAGCGCAAGGTGCCGCAGTGCCGCGAGGAAGCGGTCGGCGTGATAGCGCATGTTCTCGCGCAGCACGTAGTACTGCTCGCACCACGCGAGCACACGCTCGAACGCGAGCCGCTTGACGGTTCCGCCGATGCCGGCGCCGACGCGCTCCGCGGTCCGCCGGACCGCCGCAGCACGTCTGCTCTGCCGCTCCGCCGACGAATCGCGCGGGCCCGCGTCCAGCAGCTTGCGCACCATCTCGACGACGACCGCCGGCTGCTCGCGCCACGTCGGCTGCGAGAGATCTCGTCCGACGAAGCGGTGTCCGTGCCGATCGAGCAACGAGCGGATCCCCGCCGCGAAGGCGCCGTCGCTGCCCGCGACGCAGGCTGCGGCGACGGCAGCGGGATCACGTACGACCTGGTCGGACAACCGTCGATCGGCACGTGCGAGCGCCGCGCACGCGACGATCTCGTCGTGGACCTCGAACGTCCGGATGCCGGCGAGCCCCATGGTCAGCTCGGACATCGTCACCGCCTCGTCGAGATCCGGGGCCCAGAGCGCCAGCAATTCTGCCGTCAGGTGGAAGAAGACGTAGGCGTGAATCATCCCCCAGCTCACGACCTCGAGGAACGAGCCGAGCCGCGCGCGGACGCGGTCGATGGCGTCGACGATGGCGGTGTTGGTCGCTTCCGCGGCCGGGGTGAGCGCGGCGAGATCGGCGGGGATGCGCGCGGTTGCGTCGCGGAAGAGGTCTGCGCGTGCCCAGGGGAGCCACGCTCGCTCGTGCATGCCGAGGCGCAGCACGATCCCCACGAGTGACGAGGAGAGCACCGAGCGCGGCCTGCCACGCAGCGGCGGGCGTAGCGAAGCCGGGAGCAGCTCGAGCAGTCCGTCGCTCAGGAAGACGCTCGGGATCTCCGCCATCACGTCGGCGATCAAGGACGCGTTCACGTAAACGTGCGCGCCGGCCAGCCGAAAGACGGGCTCACGCGCCAGCTCGAAGAGACCGGCGCTTTCGAGCCGCCGACGCACCATGTGATCCGCCATCGGATCGGCGAGCATCGAGAAGCTGAGCGGCGTGACGACCCCGGACCAGAGCTCGTCGGCGATGCGCCTGCTCCACACGCGCTGCTCGGTCACGGCGGACCCTTAGCCTCGGGCGTCCTCCATCGCCACGGTGCGCGCGCGCTCACCTTACGGGTTCACACCGAAGTGACAGTTCACACCGCGGTGACTTGTCACCACCCCGAAGCGCGAGTAGCATCGCACAGGGCTTGCCGAGCAGTCCGTGTCGGACGCAGATCCGCGATGCATCGCAAGCCCGCGGGCCCATGTCGACTGACCACGAACACTCTCCGCAGAAGCTCGTCTACCTCCGCGATCGCGCACCGCGACCGAAGGCGCGCAGCGCGCGCCCCGAACGCAAGCCTCCGGTCGCGCACCCCGACCTTGCGAACGAGGCGACCTGGCTCGGGCGGCTGCTGCTCGCCGCCGCCGGCTTGATCACGATCCACGGGCTCCTCGTCCTGAGCGGCACGGTCGACGCGGACGGCGATTCCGTCGCGCGCTCGGGTGCCTCCCAGCTGGTCGCGCAAGCCTATCTCGCCGCCGTGATGGCGTTCGCGGCCCACCAGCTACGGCGTGGCGGCGAGCGCGCGCCTCTGCTCGTCGCCTTTGCCGCCAGCGGCTTGATCCTGGTCGCTCTCGAGGGGCTCACGCACCTGGTCTTCAGCACCGACCTGTCGCGCATCTCGCTCGCCGCGCGGACCGACATCCTGGCCCGCTCCGGCATGCTGGGACTCGGCGTCTGGGCGGGTTCGTACGCGTTGCGCGCGGGTCGCCGGCCCGGCGCCGTCTGACCGGACCGCACGACGCCCACTGGACGGCGTCCGTTTTCGTGCCGGTCGGACGTCGAGTATACGTGGACGCGTGAACTGGCAGCGCGCTCGGAAGACGGAGCTCCCGGCATCGCGGACCTAGCCGGTTCGGAGCACCGACGATGCAAGCGGAGATCGCCGTTCTCGCTCGCCGTTACGGTCGGCCGCGCGCGGTGGCGCACACTCTCCCCTCTTTCGGCTTCTCGCCGCTCAACCGCAGGCGGGAGGGCGAGGTCGCCATGGCGATCCGGCGCCGCAACGGCCTCTACCTGCTGCAGACCAAGGGCTCGTATCCAGAGAGCACGTTCCGTCTTCCGACGGGCGGAATCATGCGGGGCGAGACCATCGAGCATGCGTTGCTGCGCGAGACCCGCGAGGAGACGAGCCTCGACGTCGAGATCAGCCGTTTCGCTGCCGTCCTGACGTACCGCGCGGCGAACGCGCGGCTCGCGTTCGCGAGCTACCTGTTCATTCTCGAGGAGCAGGGCGGCGAGCTGCACGCGATGGACGAGAACGAGGGCATCACGGGCTGGCTCGAAGCGGACCTGCCCGCGCTCGCGATGGCCGCCGACCGGCTCCGGTCCTGCACCGGGCCGTGGCGCTCGTGGGGACAGTTTCGCGCTCTGGTGCTCGACGCGCTGAAGAACGCGCTCGCGCAGCGCAACTGAACCGCCGAGATCGACGCACCGGCACCCGATGGCCGGGCGTCACGCAACCAGCGTCTCGCCCTCCGCCCCGGGCTGTTTCCGCTCTGCGTCGCGGACGCGCGCCGCGGCAAGCGCCGCCGCGAGCTTCTCGCCCTCGAGCGTCTCCTCGCTCTCGAGCGTCCTCGCGAGACCGGCGAGACCTTCGCGCCGCTCCGCCAGCAGCTGTCTCGCCGTCTCGTGCGCACCACGCACGAGCGCCGCAACCTCCACGTCGATCGCCTCGTTGGTCGCTTCGCTCGCAGCCTGCGAGCGGCCGAGGAAGCCGTCTCCGAGGAAGACCGCCTCGCGGCGCCCGTAGCTCATGGGCCCGAGGCGCTCGCTCATCCCGAACAGGCAGACCATCTGCCTCGCGAGCTGAGAGGCGCGCTCGAGGTCATCCTGGGCCCCGGTGCTGACGTCCCCGAAGACGAGCTCCTCCGCGACCCGGCCGCCGAGCATCACGGCGAGGCGATCGACCAGCTCGCTGCGTCGCGCGAGCACACGATCTTCCGTCGGTAGCTGCATGGTGAAGCCGAGGGCACCGATCGAGCGCGGAATGATGGTGATCTTGCTGACCGGGTCACTGTTCGGCAGGAGTGCGGCGACCAGGGCGTGGCCCGACTCGTGGTGCGCTACCAGGGTGCGGTCCTGCGGACGCAGCACGCGGCTCCGCCGCTCGAGTCCCGTCATCAGCCGATCCGCAGCCAGCAGGAAGTGGCGCATCTCGACGGCGTCGGCGCCCTGCTGCGCCGCCAGCAGCGCCGCCTCGTTGACGAGGTTGGCGAGATCGGCACCGGACAGGCCCGGCGTGCGCGCCGCGAGGTCGTCGAGATCGACGTTCGAAGCCGCGGTCACGGTCTTGAGGTGGACCTGCAGGATCTTCGCCCGCCCGACGCGGTCGGGCATCTCGACGATGATGCGGCGGTCGAAACGTCCGGCACGCAGCAGCGCCTGGTCGAGCACTTCCGGACGGTTGGTCGCCGCCAGCAGGACCACCCCCTTCGACGCGTCGAAGCCGTCCATCTCGACGAGGAGCTGGTTCAACGTCTGCTCCTGCTCGTCGTGCCGGCCCATCTGCAGCCCGGCGCCGGCGCGCGACTTCCCGACCGCGTCGAGCTCGTCGATGAACACGATGCACGGCGCCTTCGCCTTCGCCTGCTCGAACAGATCGCGGACACGCGCCGCGCCCAGGCCGACGAACATCTCGATGAACTCGGATCCGCTGATGGAGAAGAACGGCACGTGCGCCTCGCCGGCGATCGCACGGGCCAGCAGCGTCTTCCCGGTCCCCGGGGACCCGACGAGCAGCACGCCCTTCGGAATCCGCCCGCCGAGTCGCTGGAACTTCGCCGGATCCCGCAGGAACGAGACCACCGCCTCGAGCTCGGCCTTCGCCTCGTCGATGCCCGCGACGTCGCCGAAGCGCGCCGCGACGTCGTTCTCGCCGTAGATTTTCGCCTTGTTGCGACCGAACGAGAGCGCTCCCGCCGCGCCGCCCGGGCCCATCCGGCGCGCGACGAGGTTCCACATGAGCATGATGAGGGCAAACGGCAGCAGCCAGCCGAGGAGCAGCGTCCGCCAGAAGTTGTCGGCGATCTCGCCCGAGAACGTCACGCCGTGCTCCGTGAGGGTCTTCACGAGGGTCGACAGCTCGAGCCCGGGCGGTCGCGTCGCCACGAAGGTCGGACGCTGGTCCGGCGAGAGGCTGCCCATCATGCCTCGTGCCTTCTCGACCTGCTTCTGCAGCTCGCCGTCGAGCGGCGTCTCGGGGCGCAGCTGGAACCGGATCTCGTCCGTGGTGATCATTGCGCGCTCGACGCGATTCTCCTCGGCGAGACGCTGCAGCTCGCTGTAGCTCACCTGGACCGGGCGCGGAGCAACGAAGATCGTCTGCGCGAGCAGGATCAGCAGGAGCGCCGCCGGCAGGTACCACAACGAGAGCTTGAGATTCTTCATTCGATTCGAGGGTCCCCTACGCGAAGAGGCCAGGACGGACGGGCCCGCAGCGCGACGGCGCGCCGGCTTCGAGCCGACGGGAGAACGGGAGCGGAACGCGCCAGCCGCCGCTTCAGGGTAAGGCCACGAGAGCCTGTGTCAACGCGGGACGACCGCCTGCCACAGGCCGGCCAGCCGAGCCCGGAGGTCGTCGATGGTGCCGAGGTTCTCGATCACCACGTCCGCCGCGCTGCGGCGCTCGGCGTCGGTCATCTGCTTCGCGATCCGTGCGTCGGCCTCGGACGCCCCCATGCCGCGCTGCGCGGCCAGCCGCTCGACGACGTCGTCTCGGCGCGCAGAGATCACCCAGACCTGGTCGACCAACGAGCGCCATCCGGCCTCGAGCAGGATGGCGGCCTCGACCACGACGGCGCGGACCTCTCCCGCGGCACGTGCCTGCGCGATGCGGTGCTCGAGCTCCGCGCGGATCAGCGGGTGGACGATCGCGTTCAGCCGCTCGAGCTTCGCTCCGTCTGCGAAGACCATGGCCCCCAGAGTCTTGCGGTCGATGCGGCCGTCCGCCCCGACGACGTCGCCACCGAACTCCGCGACGATCGCGGAGAAGCCCGGCTTGCCCGGTTCGTACACCTCGTGCCCGACGAGATCGGCGTTGAGGACCGCCGCACCGAGCTCTGCGAGGATCGCCGAGGCGACGCTCTTGCCCGAGCCGATGCCTCCGACGAGGCCGATGACGAGCATGCGCGGGTTCTGGCAACCTGTCGGCGGGCGCGCAAGGGCCGCGCCGGGGGGCCCTCAGGGCGTCAGCCGCTCGAGCATGCGCGGGAACGGGATCGTCTCGCGAACGTGGTGCAAGCCGCAGAGCCACGCGACCATGCGCTCGATCCCCATGCCGAACCCGGCGTGCGGCACCGAGCCGTAGCGGCGCAGGTCGAGGTACCAGGAGAACGCCGCTTCGGGCAGCCCGTGCTCGGCGATCCTGCGCTGCAGGGTGGCGAGGTCGTCCTCCCGCTGCCCGCCGCCGATGATCTCGCCGTATCCCTCGGGCGCAAGGACGTCCACGCAGAGAGCGAGCCGCGGGTCTGCGGGGTCGCCCTTCATGTAGAAGGCCTTCACCTGCGCCGGGTAGCGATGGACGAGAACCGGACGGTCGAACTGGCTCGCGAGGACGGTCTCCTCGTCGCCACCGAAGTCCTCGCCCCACGCGACCGGCTTGCCCGCGTCGCGCAGCCGGACCAGCGCCTCGTCGTACGTGATGCGCGGAAACGGTTTCTTGACGCGCTCGAGTGCGGCGGGATCGCGGTCGAGCGCCTCGATCTCCGCTCGGCGCTCGCGCAGAACCCGGCCGACGACCTCGACCAGGAAGTCCTCCGCGAGATCCATGTCGCCCTGCAGGTCCATCCAGGCGACCTCGGGCTCGACCATCCAGAACTCGGTCAGGTGGCGCCGGGTCTTGGACTTCTCCGCCCGGAAGGTCGGCCCGAAGCAGTACACCTTGCCGAGCGCGAGCGCCGCCGCCTCGACGTACAGCTGACCGCTCTGCGTGAGGTAGGCGGGCTCACCGAAGTAGTCCACGGCGAAGAGCGTCGTGGTTCCCTCGCACGCGGCCGGCGTGAAGATCGGCGCGTCGACCAGCGTGAAGCCCCGGTCGTCGAAATACTCGCGACAGGCGCGAACGACGCTCGATCGCACCCGCAGAATCGCGTTCTGGCGGCGGGAGCGGAGCCACAGATGCCGGTGGTCGAGCAGGAACGCGGTGCCGTGCTCCTTGGGTGCGATCGGATACTCGGCCGCCAGCGACACGACCTCGACGTCGCGGACCGCCATCTCGTAGCCACCGGGCGCTCGCGGGTCCGGCCGGACCTCGCCGGTCACCGAAAGCGACGATTCCTGACCCAGGTGCGAGGCGGCCTCGAAGACCGCGGGGGTGACGTCGGGCCGGAACACGGTGCACTGGAGCGTCCCGGTGCCGTCCCGGACCTGGAGAAAGATCAGCTTTCCGCTCGATCGGCGGCCGCGCAGCCAGCCCCTGAGGGTGACCACCGCACCGGCGTGGCACCCGATCTCCGCGATGGTCGTGACCGGCGCCATGGCCCGCCTTTACGAGACCTTCCCCGGGAAGCGCAATCCGGATCGGGTGTTTTCGCACGTCACGCCCTGGCTGTCGGGTGATTTCGCAAGTCACGCCTTGACTGTCAGGAGCCGCCAGCCTACTAATTCCCCCTAAGCAGGTCGGAATAAGCTCTGCCAATGACGACCGGGCGATCCCGGGCCGGGAACCAGCCGATGAGCGTGCCGAAGCGAATCTACATGGACAACCACGCAACCACCCCGATGGACCCGCGGGTCCTCGAGGCGATGCTGCCGTACTTCGGCGAGCACTTCGGCAACGCGGCGAGCCGGAACCACTCGTTCGGCTGGGAGGCCGAGAACGCCGTCGACCAGGCCCGGGAGCAGGTGGCGGACGTGATCGGCGGCAAGTCGAAGGAGGTCCTCTTCCTCTCCGGCGCCACCGAGTCCGACAACCTCGCGATCAAGGGCGTCGTCGAGTTCTACAAGGACAAGGGCAACCACATCATCACCGCCGCGACCGAGCACAAGGCGGTGCTCGACACCTGCAAGGCGCTCGAGCGCAAGAAGCTGGCCACCGTCACGTATCTCCAGGTCGACCAGCAGGGCCGGGTGAGCGTGGACCAGGTTCGCGAGGCCATCACCGACAAGACGATCCTGATCTCGATCATGGCCGCGAACAACGAGATCGGAACGATCCAGCCCATGGCGGAGATCGGCGCGCTCGCGAAGGAGAAGGGGATCCTCTTTCACACCGACGCGACGCAGGGCTTCGGCAAGCTGCCGCTCGACGTCAACGAGCTCGGTGTCGACCTCGTCTCGGGCACCGGCCACAAGATCTACGGGCCGAAGGGCTGTGGCTTCCTGTGGGTGCGCTCCAAGGGCCCGCGCGTGCGCTTGACCGCGCAGATGGACGGCGGCGGTCACGAGCGCGGCATGCGCTCGGGCACGCTGAACGTGCCGGGCATCGTCGGACTCGGCGCCGCGGCGCAGATCGCGAAGTCCGAGATGACGACCGAGTCCGGCCGCGTGACCGGGCTCCGCGACCGGCTGCACCGGCTGATCACCGGCGAGCTGGACGAGGTCTACCTCAACGGGCACCCGACCCACCGCCTACCGGGCAACCTGAACCTGAGCTTCGCGTACATCGAGGGCGAGTCGATGCTGATGGGCCTGAACGGCTCGGCGCACGGCGACCTGCCGGCGATCGCGGTGTCGTCAGGCTCGGCGTGCACGTCGGCGACGCTCGAGCCGTCGTACGTTCTCAAGGCGCTCGGTGTCGGCGACGAGCTTGCGCACACGTCGATCCGGTTCGGCCTGGGCCGCTTCAACACCGAGGAAGAGGTCGACTACGTCGCGGAGCGCGTCATCTCCGAGGTGAAGCGACTGCGCGAGCTGTCGCCGCTCTACGAGATGGCCAAGGAAGGAATCGACCTCAAGCAGTACTTCGCGGGCGTGCAGCACTGAAGTCTGCGACGGCTTCGCCGACCACGAAGGACGAGACGGCAGGGGTTCTCGATCCGACCCGCCGGACAACGAAGCAGAGCGAAACGGAGAACGAATCATGGCCGAATACAGCCCCAAGGTGATCGATCACTACAGCAACCCGCGCAACGTCGGATCCTTCGCCAAGGACGAGGACAACGTCGGCACGGGAATCGTCGGCGCACCGGAGTGCGGCGACGTCATGAAGCTGCAGCTCAAGATCAACGACGACGGCATCGTCGAGGACGCCAAGTTCAAGACCTTCGGCTGCGGCAGCGCGATCGCGAGCTCGAGCTACGTGACCGAGCTCGTGAAGGGCAAGTCCGTCGCAGAGGTCTCGCAGATCAAGAACTCCCTGCTCGTCGAGGAGCTCTCGCTGCCTCCCGTCAAGATCCACTGCTCGGTGCTCGCCGAGGACGCCATCAAGGCCGCGGTCAAGGACTGGCAGGAGCGCCACGACGCCAAGGTGGCGAGCTCGGACAAGCCGGCCGCCTGAAGCGCCTGGACCGCAACGCAGAGACGCGCAGACGGAAGGACCGAGAGCCGTGGCAGCAGCCGGAATCACGTTGACCGACAACGCCGTCGAGAAGATCCTGACCCTGGTCGCGAACGATCAGAGCGACGAGAAGGGCCTGCGCGTCAAGGTCGTCGGCGGCGGCTGCTCGGGCCTGTCCTACAAGATGGACCTCGACCAGAAGCGCGATGGCGACCGCGTGTTCGAGCGCGACGGCGCGCGCATCATCGTCGACCGGAAGAGCTACCTCTACCTCAACGGCACCGAGCTCGACTACGCCGACGACCTGATGCATGCCGGCTTCAACCTGCGGAATCCGAACGTCAAGCGAAGCTGCGGCTGCGGGGCGTCTTTCGGGGTCTGACGTGCACGCGATCCGCTGCCGGAGCTGCGGCGAGGCACAGCCGGCGGCGTTCTTCTGCCGCAGCTGCGGCGCGATGCAAGCGCTGCCGCAGGACACCGACTACTTCGCCGTGCTCGGGCTGCCACCCCATCCGGGCCTGGACGGTGTCGATCTCGACCGACGCTACTACGAGTTGAGCCGCAAGCTGCACCCCGATCGATACCAGACTCGTCCGATCGAGGAGCAGCGCGCGAGCGTACAGGCGACCGCGCTGCTCAACGCGGCGCACAGAACGCTGCGCGACGTCGAGGCGCGCGGTCGCTACTGGCTCGTCCGGTCCGGCGACAGCCTCGCGCGCGAGAACCAGAGCGTTCCGCCGCGGCTCGCGGCGTACGTGTTCGACGTGCAGGAGAAGCTGGCTGACGTTCGCGCATCGGTGAACGGCTCGGCATCCGCGCTGCGGAGCGAGCTGGTCGAGACCCAGCGCGAGCTGACCGAGCGTCTCGACCGTCAGCGCGCGATGCTGGCCGACATGCTTCGCGGCTGGCCCGCGGAGAACCTCGCGGCGGGAGCGTCGCCGACACCGGACGAGCGTCGTCCGGCAGCGCTGCGCGAGCTGAAGAACGTCCTTTCGGAGCTCTCCTACCTGCGGACGCTCGATCGCGACCTGCAGAACGCACTCGAGGCTTGACGTGGCACGCATCGTCGGAATCGATCTCGGCACGACCAACAGCCTCGTGGCCGTCATGCGCGACGGGCGGCCGGAGATCCTGCCGGACCCGCACACCGGATCGCCGCTGCTGCCGTCCGCCGCCTCCCTGCTGCCCGACGGAACGTTCCTGGTCGGAGAGTCGGCGCGCCGCCGGGCGGCGCTGCACCCCCACGCCTCGATCCTCTCCGTCAAGCGCTTCATGGGCGTCGGTCTCGAGCATGTGGACGATCAGGATCGCCGCGAGCACGTGTTCGACCACGGGACCGGCGCACTGCAAATCGTCCTCGAGGACGGCTCGGGCGGGACGCGAAAGGCCTCGCCCCCCGAGGTCTCGGCGCTGATCCTGCGCGAGCTGAAGCGCCGCGCCGAGAGCGCGCTCGGGGAGGAAGTCACGCGCGCGGTCATCACCGTGCCCGCGTACTTCAACGACAGCCAGCGCCAGGCGACGCGAGATGCGGGCCGTCTCGCGGGCCTCGACGTCCTGCGGCTCGTGAACGAGCCCACGGCCGCGGCCCTCGCCTACGGCCTCGACAAGCAGGAGGAGGCGCTGGTCGCAGTCTTCGACCTCGGCGGCGGGACCTTCGACGTGTCGATCCTGCAGCTGCGCGAGGGGCTTTCCGAGGTCCTCGCGACGGGCGGCGACACCCGCCTCGGCGGCGACGACTTCGACCGCCGGGTGATCGCACTCCTTCAGACGGAGCTCGGCGGCGACGCGTGGTCGGCGGAGGATCTCGCGATCCTGCGCGACGCGGCAGAGCGCGCCAAGCGCGAGCTCTCGGGGACGCACGTCGCGACGGTGGAGGTCCCGCTCGGGAGCGGCACACGCATCGTCCGGCTCACGCGCGAAGCCTTCGAGGCCGCGAGCACCGATCTGGTCGAACGCACCATCAGCCGCTGCCGGCAGGCCCTCAAGGACGCGGGCAAGCACGCGCGCGACGTCGACCACGTGATCCTGGTCGGCGGCGCTACGCGCACCCCTGCGGTCCGCCGCGCGGTCGAGGGCTTGTTCGGCAAGGCGCCGCACGCCGACATCGACCCCGACGCGGTCGTGGCACTGGGCGCCGCCGTGCAGGCGGGCATCCTGTCGGGCGGCTCGAGTGACATGCTGCTGCTCGACGTCGTCCCCCTGTCGCTCGGCATCGAGACCATGGGCGGCGTCTTCACGCGGCTGATCGATCGCAACACGACGATCCCCGCGGCCGCACGCGAGCAGTTCACGACCGCCGTCGACGACCAGACGCACGTCGAGGTCCACGTCCTGCAGGGCGAGCGAGAGCTCGCCAGGGACTGTCGCAGCCTCGCCCGGTTCCGCATCCCGATCGAGCCGGCGACCGCCGGTCTGCCACGCGTCGAGGTGACCTTCCTGATCGACGCGAACGGCATCCTGTCCGTGTCGGCGCGCGACGTGCGGACCAATCGCGAGCACTCGATCGAGGTCAAGCCGAGCTACGGCCTCACCGAGGAGCAGATGGAGAACATGCTCGAGGAGGCGTTCGACCTCGCCGAGGAGGACTTCGCGCAGCGCCAGCTGCTCGAGGCGCGCGTCGAGGCCGAGTCGATCCTGCACGCGACGCAGAAGGCCGAGCGCCTGCACGAGCAGCTCCTCGATATGGCCGAGCGCGCCATCATCGAGCGCGCCGCGTCCGACCTGCGCGAGGCGTGCACCGGCGTGGATCACAACCGCATCCGCGATCTCATCGAGGCCCTGAACGAGGCCGGGAGGCCGTTCGCGCAGCGCATCATGGACGCCTCGATCAAGGTGGCCCTCGAGAGCAAGAGCGCCTACGAGCTCGCCGGATGAAGCACAAGGTCACTTTTCTCCCGATGAACGTCACGGTCGAGGTCGACGACGCGGACTTTCCGTACGGCGACCACGGCAAGCCCGGCTCGATCCTCGACATCGCCATCCAGAAAGGCATCCGCCTCGAGCACAACTGCGGCGGCAACTGCGCCTGCACGACTTGCCATGTGATCGTTCGCGCGGGTGCCGACAACCTTTCCGAGATGGACGAGAGCGAGGAAGACAAGCTCGATCAAGCGCCCGGCCTCACGCCGTACTCGCGGCTCGGGTGCCAGTCGGTCGTGACCGGGGACGTGACGGTGGAGATTCCCGATGTGTAATGCAGCGACCAGCCGGCGGCGCCGTCTGGACGAGTCGCGTCGTCGCGAGAAGGAGCCGCGCCCATGGCATTGATGCAGGTGAGCCGACGGGTCGACTACGCGCTGCGTGCGGCGATCAACCTCGCCCGGCAGACTCCGGGGCGTGCGTCTTCGGTGGGCGAGATCTCGCTGCAGGAGGCGATTCCGAAGAAGTTCCTCGAGAAGATCATCCAGGACCTGATCCACGCCGGGATCGTCGTTTCACGCCGCGGTGCGCACGGCGGCTACACGCTCGCGCGCGACCCGAGCGAGGTCTCGTTCCGTGACGTCATGGAGGCCGTGGAGGGACCGATCGCCCTCAACGTGTGCGTGGGCGATCGCACGATCTGCTCCGTCAGCGTGACCTGCGGCATGCAGCACGTCTGGGCCGAGGGCCAGCGGCGGCTGATCGAGCTTTTCGCCGCGACCAGGCTGTCCGCTCTGGCCGGCCAGACCGCATCCGCCGAGACGACCGCGGTCGTGCCGCAGCCGCTGCGAGTCGGCCACGATCCCGCCCGTCGCGGTGATTCGATCGAATAGGCCCCGAAGCCGCCCGTCCAACGGGGGCATGGAATACTCCCTCCTCGCACGAGACGATCGTGGCACCGAGTTCCTCGAGCCCGACGTCATGACCCCCGATCAGTTCTTCGGGTTACTCCGCCAGCGCTCCTGGCAGGACGGTGAGCGGCGTCTCATGGCCGCCGTCCTGCAAGACGGCATCGAGAACTTCCAGAAGCACGCCTTCGCCACCGACCCGCTCGGCAAGGAGATCTTCGACGTCGAGCGAAGCTGGGTCGTGGCGCGCAGCGACCACTCGCTGTTCGCGTTCAACACGGTCTGCGAGGTCCTCGACATCGACCCCGACTGCCTGCGCTCCGGGCTGCTTCGCTGGTTCGAGCAGCGCAAGGACGACCCCGTGCGGCTGCAGGCGCGCCATCTCGACGATCCGCGCCGGCGTGTCGAGCGCGTCGCGCTGGCCGCGGTCGGCTGACCCCGACCGTGCCCCGGCGGCACGGTCGGAGATGACTACCGCGCGTGGCCGCAACCGGTACAGTGTGGCCCTGGGGAGCCCACGATGCCGGTCCACACCTACCCACCCTGCCCTGGTTGCGGCGAGAAGCTGATCCGCAAGCCGGCGGGGCGCTGTCCTCACTGTGGCGCCGACGTCGCGCAGTTCGTCAGCGACGAGCGCGACCGCGAGACGCGCATCGAGCAGGTGGTGGCGATCGTCTCGACGGTCCTGGTCGTGACGGTGATGATCCTCGGCGGCGGGCTCGGCATCTTCGAAGGCGTATTGATGTACGCCGCCGCAGGCGTCTTCGTCTGGTACCTCGCCAAGGGAACGTTCTGGAGCAAGCGCTCGGGGGACACTCAGGGCGACTGAGGTCCGTGCCAGCTTCCCCGGCCACGAGGGCCGGAGCCGGCGGGCGTTCCATCGGCCGAGCTACTCGCGCTCGTAACGGGCACCGAGCGCACGTGGCGCGCTCGCCCGCCCCGACGGCAGCAGCAGCACACCCAGCGTCAACACGTAGGGCAGCATCAGGAAGAGCTGATACGGGATCGTCAGCGCGGCCGCCTGGAACTGGAATTGCAGAGCGCTCGCGAGTCCGAACAGCAGCGCTCCGCCGAGCACGCCCCACGCGGACCAGCGCCCGAACACGACGACGGCGAGCGCGACGAAGCCGCGGCCCGCGGTGATGCCCTCGACGAACGTGTTCGTCGCCGCCAGCGTCAGGGCGGCACCGCCGAGCCCCGCCAGCCCACCTCCCACCGCGAGCGCGAGCGTGCGGTCGCGCCGCACCGGCAGGCCGAGGCTCGCCGCCGCCTGCGGGTGGTCGCCGAGGGCGCGCAGCCGCAGACCGAGCCCGGTGTGCGCCAGCCCGAACGCCAGCAGCGGCGTCAAGCATACTCCGAGATACACCAGGGCGTGCTGCCCGAAGAGTGCCTGGCCCAGCACCGGCAGCTGCCGCAGCAGCGGAACCTCGAGGGCGGGCAGGGTCGGCAGCACGAGAGCGGTTCCGGTGGCGCCCAGGAGCGCCCGGTACAGCGCGCCGGTGGCGCCGAGCGCGACGAGGTTCAGCGCGGCGCCGGCGATGATCTGATCGGCGCCCAGGCGCACCGTCGCGAGCGCGAACAGCAGCGCCAGTGCCGTGCCGGTGACCGCGGCCGCGCCAACGCCGACCGCGGCACTGCCCGAAGCCCAGGCTGCCAGTGCCGCCGCGAAGGCGCCGCCGAGCATCACTCCTTCGACGCCGATGTTCAGCACGCCGCTGCGCTCGACGAGCAGCTCGCCGAGGGCGGCGAGCAGGATCGGCGTGCCGAGGACGAAGCCGGTCGCGAGGAAGCTCTCGAGCAGCATCATCCCTCCTCGCCCGCGCTGGCGTCGAGACGCGCGAAGCGCCGCAGCAGCGATGCGTTCAGCATCGCGACCGCGAGCAGGGTGGCGCCCTGCACGGCGAGAACCAGGACCGACGACACGCCCGCGCTGCGCTCCATCGCGCTCGCTCCCGCGGCAAGTGCCGCGAAGAAGAGCGCCGCCGCGATGACACCGCCGCTGCGCAGCCCCCCGAGGAGCGCGATGGCGATCGCGGTGTAGCCGTAGCCGGGCGAGATGCGCTCGTACAGGCGCCCGGTGACACCCG
>Ga0172362_10000114_pt1 | contig 55220 bp, 72 predicted proteins | sample LakKivs1_kivu2a2_FD_114534 | JGI IMG/M metagenome (GOLD analysis project Ga0172362, IMG submission 114534) | Sediment microbial communities from Lake Kivu, Rwanda - Sediment s1_kivu2a2 | ecosystem: Environmental > Aquatic > Freshwater > Lake > Sediment | place: Rwanda: Western Province, Lake... | reverse complement strand
CTCGACTTCTGTGAAAAGTTCGGAGTTAAAAAACTATTCACTCTCGGAGGTTTCGGGACGGGAGAGATAGAGGAAATCAAGAACATAGAGATTTTGGGGGCAGTAAGCGACAAAAGTCTTATAGAGAAATACAAGAACTGCGGCATAGATTTCCAATCCTCAGCCGAAAGAATCCAATACATAGTGGGAGCAAGCGGGCTAATCGTGGGTTTGGGAAAGAAAAGGGGTATGGAAGGCGTATGCCTTATGGGCGAAACCACAGGATTCCCGATTTTGACCGACCCAAGGGCTGCAGAAAAGCTTTTAAAGATAATAGCTAAAATTTTAAACCTGGAAATAGATTTGGGCAAGATAGACGAGAAGGCAAAGGAAATGGAAACCTTCCTCAAGAAGCTTGAGGTCATTCAGGAAAAGGCCATGAAGAAACTGATGCCCAAGGAAGAGGGGAAGGACAAGCTCAGGTACATAGGTTGATTGAGCATGGAAGACGAATTCACGAGATTTGAAAAAACAAGAATCATCTCTGCAAGGGCTTTGCAGATAGCCATGGGAGCGCCTCTTCTGGTTGATGCGAAAACAACGGAACTGGACCCGATATTTCTGGCAAAGAAAGAGTTTGAGGCCGGTTTGGTTCCAATAACCATAAAGAGAAAAATGCCAGACAAGCTCGAATAAGTGCTAATTCTTTAATTTTCCTTTTAATTATTTTTTATATAGCTTTCCCAAATACTAATCATGATTCGCGACATAAAGGGCTTCTGGATTTATGACAGCAGAGGCGACCCTACGATTCTCGTTAAAGTCGTCACTGACTCGGGAACTTTTGAAGGTTCGTCCCCCGCGGGAAAGAGCAGGAGCAATTACGAGGCCTATACTCTTGACGTGAAAACTTCACTGAAAATTCTTGAAAAAATCAAGCACAACTTCATCGGCCTCACCGAAGAGGATTTCGGCATAATGGATGAAATGGTGGTAGAGATGGCCGGAAAGGGTTTCCAGAAAATCGGGTCCCATCTTGGCGTCGCTCTCACTTCAGCGCTTTTCAAGGCTTCCACCTTCGGAAATCCTTACAAGCACTTTGACGAGGTGAGATTTCCCTATCCTATAGTCAACGTCGTCGGCGGCGGAAAGCACGGCGGCGGTACGGACATTCAAGAATTTCATCTGATACCCACTAAGGCAGAAACTTTCAGGGACGCGATTGAAACGTGCCTTGAAGGAATGAAAAGGATAAAGACAGTACTTATTTCCAAGGGAAAGTTTGTCGGCAAAAACGATGAAAACGCTTTGATTTCTGACTTGAACGAGGAAAAAACTTTGGACATTATCACTGAAATAGCCGAAGACCTTGAAGCAAGAATAGGAATTGACATGGCCGCTTCCAGCCTCTACAACAAAACTAAGAACAGGTATATTTATGAAAAAATGGGCAAGGAGGTCTTGCCTGAGCAGCAGATGGAAGCGGTGAAGGAACTGGTTGAGACGTGGAAAGTTTATTACGTGGAAGACCCCTTCCATGAAAACGATTTTGAAAACTTCTCGGAGCTTTTGAAATGGAACAGCAAAATACTGGTATGCGGTGACGATTTGTATTCAACGAACTTGGACAGACTCAAGAGGGGATTCAGGTATGGCTCCTGTAATTCCATAATAATAAAACCTAACCAAGCCGGAACCATAGGCCTCGCGATGAACGTGGCCGAGCATGCAAGAAGAAGGGACTACAAAGTCGTAATTTCACACAGAAGCGGGGAGACAAACGACCCGATAATCGCGGACCTGGCCCTCGGTCTCGGCCACTTCATAAAGACGGGCGTCTGGGGAGGAGAAAGGCTGGCTAAAATGAATCGCCTGCTGGAGCTTTGGGACTCCATGGAATATCCGAGAATGGCCAACTTGAGAATCTAAAATCTGTGTCTTCTTAGATTTTATAATATAACGCATGTCTTTCATATCGCTCCATTATAAATTTTCTATGTATGTTCTGTAGTTCGAGTTTATATTCTAATTCTTTATTTTCTTCTTTAGAAATCATAATATTTTTAAAGAGAGTAAATATTTAATCTTGAAAGAAGTAAGAAAACCTATTTAAATATATAACTCTTAAAACAAAGAATAGTGTCAAAGTTAACGAAAGGGTGAAATTATGACCACTTTAGCGGACAGGAATGATTATCTTTCGGCCGGAGTTCACATAGGCATGAGAATGAAAACCAAGGGAATGGAGCCTTTCATATTCAAGACAAGGTCCGACGGATTGTCAGTCTTAGACATAGAAAAGACAGATGAAAGAATAAAAACAGCCGCCAGTTTCCTGGCTGGTTACAAGGAAATCATGTGCGTGTGCAGAAAAACAAACGGATTCAAATCCGTTGAGAAATTTGCAGAAGTGGTTGGAGGAAAGTCCGTGACCGGAAGGTTTTTGCCTGGGACTTTAACCAATCCGAAATTCAAGAATTACACTGAACCGGAGATAATTCTGGTTTCTGACCCGATAGCCGACAAACAGGCAATAAAGGAGGCTACCGAAAAAAGGATTCCCATAGTTGCGATATGCGACACATACAACGATTTGGAGTTCATAGATTTGATAATTCCGGCCAACAACAAGGGTAAGAAATCCCTCGGGCTGATTTACTTCCTTCTTGCAAGGGAAATCCTCAAGGCAAGAGGGGACATAAAAAGCAATGAGGAATTCAAGGCCACCCTGGAAGACTTCACGGAAAAGGAATAATTTTATTTACTGAAGGCGGCCAGTTGCGCCAGAAATGATTCAAGCTGTATCATGGGGTTTCCCCCGGAATCAAGTCTGAATTCGTACTCACCGAGGTTTTGTATTATCCTCACCTTGTTTTCCTCGGTCGTTTCCAAGTCGTACACTTGTCTGTGTATTTCTTTAATTACGTCTTCTCCTGAGATGCCCTGGTTTATCAGTATGTCGTAGAGTTTTTTTCTGGATTCCATGAAATCTCCCTTCAGGGCCAGTTCAATCATTTCTTTAATATCCGCAGGCTTTGCCTGTGCAGCCACGTCGTAAACAGTTTTCTCCGTTATCTTTCTGCCCAAAGCCGCGGAAGACTGCAGAAGATTGATACATTTTCTCATATCACCTTCCGCAAGATAGAGTATCGCTTCAAACGCGCTTTCGTCTATGTTCAAATCTTCCTTTTTTGCTATCTCTTTGAGATGCTTTTTGCTTTTTCCCTCTTCAATTCCCAGAAACCTGAAAACGGAGCATCTTGACTGGATGGGGTCGATAATCCTTGAGCTGTAGTTCGCGATGAGAATGAAACGGCAGGTGTTCGTGTAATTTTCCATCGTTCTCCTTAAAGCCTGCTGGGCTTCGGGAGTGAGTGCGTCCGCCTCGTCCAGAACTGCCATTTTGAAAGGGACGTTGCCTATGGACTTGGTTCTTGCGAAATCCTTTATCTTGTGACGTATCGTATCTATGCCCCTTTCATCCGATGCGTTCGTTTCCAGGTAGTTTTGTTTCCAGCCCTCCCCGTAAAGTTCATGTGCAATTGCGAGGGCACAGGTGGTTTTTCCCACTCCGGCCGGTCCGGCAAAAAGCATGTTCGGTATGTTCTTGTTCTTCACGAAGGCCTCTAGTCTTTCCACGATTTCCTCCTGGTTCACTATGTCCTTCAATTTCCTAGGCCTGTATTTTTCCGTCCAGATTTCAAGAGTCATATGTCCCACACAAAAAGTTGGATACAATAATTACATCTAGTTAATATATAAATTTCCCTTTGCAAAAATAAAATGACATGATAATATCCGTTACAGGAACTCCGGGAACCGGCAAGACAGAAGTGGCAAAGGAACTGGCCTCGCTCTTTTCTTACAAGTATGTGGATTTGAACAGGCTTGCGGAGGAAAGGGGTTTGGTCACAGGGATGGATAGGGAAAGGGGTTCCAAGATTGTGGACACCGACAAGTTGAAAGATTTGGTTATTCAGGACAATTCTATCGTGGACGGCCATCTTTCTCATTTTATAATCTCTGATTTTGTAGTTGTTTTGAGGACTAGGCCTGACGTTCTGAAAGAAAGGATTTCAAAGAGGGGTTGGCCCCTGCGGAAAGTCACGGAGAACGTGGAGGCAGAAATTCTTGGAGTCTGCTCCTTTGAAGCTTATGAAACCGGACAGAAAGTTCTGGAGATGGACACCTCAAAAAAGACCCCCAAAGAGGTTGCGAAAAGTATAAAAGCGCTTATAGACAATAATAAAAGCACCAAGGAAATAGACTGGCTGGAAAAATTCGAACACATGCTTACTAAATAGGGGGTGAATATATGGCTTTGCTAAACATTTTCAAGACTTTCAGTCTTCTTGCAGTTCTGACAGGAATATTTCTCGGAATAGGTTACATCTTCGGAGGAATAGGAGGGGCTTTTTTCGCTCTAATACTGGCTTTTTTCGTTAACTTCATTTCCTACTGGTTTTCAGATAAAATCGTTCTAGGAATGTATGGCGCTAGGGAAATCAGCGCGGCCGACAATGCCGTGATTCACCAAATTGTCAACGAGCTTTCGGACGAGGCAAAGATTCCCAAGCCAAAAATTTACATGGTAAAAACGAACGTTCCCAACGCCTTCGCTACGGGCAGAAATCCCAAACACTCTGCCGTTGCTGTGACCTCGGGTCTGATGCAAAATTTGCAAACGAATGAAATAAAGGGCGTGCTTGCTCACGAAATTTCTCACATAAAGAACCGGGACACGCTCGTGCAGACGATGGCAGCCACTATAGGAGGTGCGATAACGTGGCTTTCATACGCCTTTCTTTTTGACAGGGAAAGAAACGCTCTGGGGTTGCTTATGATGATTTTCGCTCCTCTGGCCGCCGGTCTTGTAAGAATGTCGATAAGCAGGAGCAGGGAATACTTGGCGGACGAAGCAGGAGCAAGGTTTGCAAAAAACCCTCTCGGCCTGGCCTCGGCCCTTGAAAAGATAAGTAACATATCAAAGCAAAATCCTCTAAGGATAAATCCGTCCACGTCCCACCTGTTTATAATAAATCCCCTGAGCGCGGGTGGAATAGCAAATCTTTTCAGCACACATCCTCCGGTTGAGGAAAGGATAAAAAGGCTCAAAAAAATGAAGATATGAAGGATGTAAATGGCAAATGATACGGAGATTGAAATCAAAATTCCGCTTGATAAAGCCACTTTCTCACAAGTAAAAGAAAAATTAAAGAAAATTGCAAAATTTGTAAAAACTTCAAACCACTTAGACGAGTATTTCACACCTTCTCACAGGAATTTTGTGGAGCCAAAATTTCCCTTTGAATGGTTAAGAATAGGGAAAAGGGGCAATAAAGTTATTTTGAATTACAAACACTATTATCCGGAAAACGTTAAAGTAGCTACCCATTGCGATGAATTAGAAATAGAAATCCAAAATGCAAAACAATTAAGAAAGTTATTTTCTGCTCTTGATTTCAAGGAACTGGTTACAGTTGATAAAGAAAGAGATATTTACGTATTCAACAATGAGTTTGAAATCGCACTGGATGCAGTCAAAGACCTAGGTTATTTCATAGAGATAGAAGCTATAAAAAACTTTGGGAATATTGATGAAACTAGGAAAAAACTTTTTGAATTTGCAAAAACTTTGGGAATTGACACGTCAAACCCAGACCTAAGAGGCTATCCCTTCTTAATGATGCAGAAGAAAGGACTAATATGATATATTTTAATGTCAAAGACGAAAATCTAAAGAAATATCTGAGGGAGCTTACAGACAGAGCTTTTGCGAAGAGCGTAAAAATCGCTGAACATGTTTACAGAAACATGCCCCATTTGCTTCTGAACATATATGATTGTGATATTTCTATCAATAAAAAAAATTTAACTCAGTTTTTATCAGAAATGCCGCAAAAAATTGACATGAAAAAGTTGAGCCTGCCCTTGGTTTCTGATAATATGGGGGTATGCCTACTTAGAGAAAGTCACATTTCCGTACATTCTTTTGATGATTACGTTTGTGTAGACATATTCTCTTGCAAGCCGTATAATGTAGAGGTTGCAACGAACTATACAATTGACCATTTTAAACCAAGAACACTGGAAATTGAGCTTTTATACAGAGCTGAAAAATTAGGATATTATTAAAACTCATCAAAGAAATTTCATTTCTACGAAATTCACGATAGCAATTCATCAACACGCTTGAAAAGGGCTAGTTTGAACCCCTGAGGGTCCTCTTCCATGACTTTGGCCAGCGCTAGGAATAACTTGGCCCTTGTTTTTTCATCATACTTCTTCTTCAAAATATTATCTATAGAAGCAATAACGTTCTTTGTTGTAGGCTCTTTGTATTCCATTGAAACAGTTATTAGCGAGAAATAAATAAATACTTTACGGTACTTAGGTACTCAAAAGGTACGAAATGTCTATATGTTTTATCATTCAACCTAAAAACATGGACACTGACTGGATTAAAATGATTTTCAGCTTGGATAAGAAGTACAGCATTCTTATCCTTTTCCTACTTTACTCCAAAAAGGAGCTGGGCTTTGACCAAATTTACGATTTTTGCAGCCGATACAAATCTGGCGGTACTGTAGGGCGTGGCATTGCGCTAAGAGAGCATGGAAAGCCTTACAAAGCTATTTCAAGAGAAAGCATCAGCCGGGCCACAGTCGAGCTTCAAAAGAAAAAATATATAAAAAAGAAGGCAAAGCTAAATGATAAGGGCCGGCCATACGCTGTCTACGCCTTGACAGACGAAACCAAGAAGCTGATGGATAAGCACTTGAAGTAAAAACCGGAATCAATTGAAACCAATTTGACTAAAATAAGTTCTTCTCTTTCAAACTCGTATAAGAATTATTTCCAAGTATTATATGGTCCAAGACGTCGATACCCATGATTTTTCCTGCCTTTGCTATTCTTTTGGTCACTTGCACATCTTCACTGGTAGGAGTTGCATCACCACTCGGATGGTTGTGTGCCAGAATCACTGAAGCGGCCAAATGTTCTAGTGCGGGCGAGAAAACTTCCCTAGGATGTACATTATTCGTGTTTAAACTACCAATAGAGATTGTTTCTCTGTGCAATAACTGGTTTCTGGCATTCAGGTAAAGGACAACAAAATGTTCCTTTTTATTTTTCTGCAACTCGCCCACAACAGCCAGAACATCCTCCGGGGTCTCTATCGCTGGCAAAGAACTACCAACAGAAAGGACTCGCTTGCTTAACTCGAAAGCTGCCATTAGTTTACAAGCTTTGGCATGGCCTATGCCTTTTAAGTTTTTTAATTTATCAAAAGGCACATCTGCCAATTTTTTCAGAGGATACTTGCTCAGCAGGTTCTCTGCAACTCCAATCACATTTTTACCTTTATACCCGGTTTCAAGCAGAATTGCAATCAATTCTTTGTTTTTCAAGGCTCCTGGTCCCTTATTTATCAATTTTTCCCTGGGTCTCTCCACTTTATGCATGTCCTTCATGCGCTTTGCTGCCATATCAAATATTTAGAAAATAGAGTAAATATATATTTTTAAATTTAATCGAATTGTTTTTGTTGTATGCATATAAATTACATTTATTATTATGAAAACAGAAAGCTATTTAAACCTTCTCTACGAAAGCTAACTATTCTATTTAACGGTGATAGCATGGTGATTAAAGAAGTGCATGAAAATCCCAAAGATTTTCAACCTTCTTTACGGTGATGCAAATGGCAATAAAAGAAGAAATGGGAACAAGTTCCCAAACTTCTTTTAACAGGTGATGCAAATGGTTGCAATAAAAGAAGAGGCTAAAAAAAGGCTCTTTGAAAGAGTCTACATATGCCTGAAATGCAAGTCGAAGATGAAGGCTGACGGCTTCAAGGTAAGGGCCGGGAAGATAAAGTGCAGGAAATGCGGCTACCACCACCTGAGGCCGAAGAGCAAGGAAGTTAAAAGATAACCAGTTTAAATATTTTTCTTTCTTAAAAATATTATGTATGACGAACTGAAATCATGTTTGGAAGAATTTGGCAAAAATCCCAAATCAGAAAAATTTCTTTTGCACTATGATTTGGACAAGGGTTCTGACCGTTATTACAGGGATGAAGAGGGCAACTGGGTGAAATCGAAATGGAGCCCTAGGCCTTTCTTCAGGTATCTTTTTGAAAAAAAGCTTATAATCAGTGAAGACGAAGCGAAAGAAGAGCTCAAAGAAAAATACGGAAAGAATTATGTGGTTATTTCTGTCGAAGCCCTGAACGACATATTGAGACCAGAAGGATTGATGGAGAAAGCTGATATTGATGACAAAAGATTTTATTTTCCCAAGGCAAACTACCGTTGGGAGGATTTGGCAGGTGATATAATGATTATAACTGAAAAAATAATTGACGGGAATGATGTCATAAAAAGGGCCGATGAACTGAGAATTTTTGAAAAAAAACAGAGAAAAAAAATAAAAGATCTTGCAAACATGATGTTCATGGGCGAAAAATCTTTTTTGAAAGAATTCACCATGGAGAGAATAGAAAAAATTTTGAAAGAAGCGGAAGAGTCGTAGATAGGTTTAAATATTAAATTTTACTCATTTTAAGAGTGGGTGTAAAATGGTAAAGCCTTTTATAGAACTTTTAAGGCCAATCAACAGCATTATGGCAGCGATAGCCGTTTTCGTGGGGGCCGTTGTAGTTGCTGGTACTTTTGCGTATTACATGACGCCAGTCCATCTTGCAATAATAGTCACGTTCATAATCACAGGGGCTGGAATGACGATAAACGATTTCTTCGATATGGAAATAGACTTTTTCAACAAGAGGCACAGGCCGCTCCCCTCTGAAAGAGTTACGCCGAAAGGGGCCTTCATGTTTTCCATGGTCCTTTTTGCCATAGGAATTTACATCTCCTACTTCATAAACGTTTACTGCTTTGTTCTGGCTTTCATAAACTCGTTTTTGCTCGTTTTGTATTCTTTCAAGCTCAAGAAGGTGCTTGTGCTTGGCCACGTCTTCGTCAGCTACCTCGTTGCATCCTCTTTCGTTTTCGGTGGGTTTGCGGTAAACCTCGATAACATGGTTCCTGTTTTAGTCCTCTCTATGATAGCGTTCTTTTCAAACATTTCCCGTGAAATAATAAAGACGATAGAGGACGTTAGGGGCGACTGGCACGGAAGAGTCAAGTCTCTGCCTATAACCTTCGGGGAGAAAAATGCCAGAAAAATCGCTTCAATCCTGCTGGCTGTTTCAATTATACTCGCTCCTCTGCCATATCTCTGGAGTTACATGACAACCATTTATATGCTTGCCCTGATACCAGGCCTTGTTCTGTTTACCTTTTCAATAATCTGGAATCAGAGAGGGGTCTCGGCAGAAAAAGTTCACAAGTTAATGAAAGTTGCGATGCTTGCCTGCCTGCTGGCTTTCCTTGTAGGAGCGGTTTTTTAAGCCAGATTTTTCAGTTCCTCGTTAAGCCAGTTGTAATCGTAAACTCCGTTTAATTTTATGCGAGAAATTTCTCTCAGTTCCTTGCTTGTTGTAAGCGGGCTGCATATGAAAATTCCGGCAGGATTGTTGGACTTTGCAAAAAACCTGTCCGTGTCGCTGTCGCCTATGTAAATTGAATCTTTTAAAGAAAAGCCCATTTCAAGAAGGTCTTTTTCCGTTTCAATTAATTTATCAAAGGCGCTTTTAATCCTGAAATTAACGTCATAAGGGATTTCATTCTCGTCGTAAATCATCTCCTGAGATGTGTATGTAGCGTTGCGTTCGTCTGCGAGAGGGTCTAAAAAACCATCTCCCGTCAAGCTTGAGAAATGGATTTTCATGCCGTAGTCTCCATTGAGCGTGTCTAGCAAGTCGTATGCGCCTGAAACGGCGTGTTCTACGGTGTATCTTTTGGCAGAATCATGTACTCTTCTTTTCACTATTTTGGCTTTGTGAAGAATTTTCATGCAGGATTTTAGTCCGTCGTTTTCCACCTTTGCAGCATCTTCAAAACGACTTCTTAATTTCGTTCCAATAATGATTTTTGCCCCTCCTACAGTCCCTCTAAAATAATTAAACCAATTTCCGTTATTTTTTTCTTCTTCAAGGAGATAAAAAGCAGATTTTGCTATCCTTCCTTCAACTTGGTTTCATCCACATCCGATATGACTACACTTTTATCTTTAATTTCCTTTTTACTTATCCTGGAATAATCCATTAGGCTTATCATAATCATCACGGATTTCTTGATTTGAACATGGAAGTATTTAAATCTTACATTTCAAAAAAATTATTTAAAAGAATAAGGAGAAAAGATTGAATATGATTTTGAAAAGAATAGCTCAGTATATAAAAGACAACGGCATCACGTCCTACGAATACCACACTTGGAGGGAAGTGGAGGATAAGAAGGGTAAGGTCAGCGGGGAAATAAGGGTTCTCGTGCTTAAAGACAAGGTGGCCCGCGTGGAATACAAGTGCCCAGAGTGCGGCCATGAAGCTTTCGAGGAAAAGCCGTGGAAGAGGCCTTTCAACGTTAATTGTTCGAAATGTTCGTGCCTCATAAGGGTCCCGAAGCTCAGGGACCAGATAAAGAAAAAAGAATAGTTTTACCAGATTTAAATTGTTAAATTTATTTATTATTTAATCCAAAAATTTAAATGTGCCTCAGTAGCTCAGCCGGTAGACCGACGCGCACTTGTGCGCGTCTTTGCTGGTAGCGCTACCTTGGTAAGGTAGAGGTCGAGGGTTCAAAAGCAAAAACCTTTTAGAAAAAGGTTCTTGCATCTCCAAAATTTGAAATTCCTTCGGAATTTCCAAACGGAAAATGAAAGCCCCCCCTGAGGCTCCAATAATTTCTCAGAGGGCTCAAAACCATTTATTTACATCTTTCTTATCTGATAATAAACCGATAATAACCTGATAATAAATTAATGAATTTAAAGGATACTTAAAAAATTTTTTAACTATCGATACTTATTTATTTGGGTTTGTTCAATATTAATCATGTTTCTTATAAAAATTTTAATGGAGAAATTTAAATGAAAAGCAAAAAAGAAAGAAAAGAGAAGCTTAAGGAATACAAGCGGAAATATTACTTTGACAACAAGAAGAGAATCTTCAAGTATATGGCGAAATACAGGCAGACCCCCCAGTCCAAGGCTTACAGAAAGAAGTACATGGAGGAATACTACAGGAGAAACAAGAGGAAAATGCTCAACAGTGCTGACAAGAACTACAAGAAAAACAAGAAAAGAATACTCGCTAGAAGGCGGGCCATCAACAAGATTATGAAGGAAAACGAAATAGAGAAAAAGGTCAAGGAGCAGATGAAAAAGGAGCTTAAAAAGTCCAGTAAAAAAGGCTGAAAAGTAGAAATAACGAATTTCGCATATATCCGAAGATTTTCAGACGTTATTTCAGAAAATCTTTCCCGAGTATGTTCTCTCGGTAATCCCTGATGGCAAATCTTTCCACAAATTCTTCGTTTTCTTGCATAAGATACAGGTTTTCAAGGGCGTCCATTTTTTCTTTCTTCTCTTCCGGCGATATGTTCATTGATTCTACCGCTTTTAAATCCTGATTTAAAGTTTCTTCCGGATAGACTTTCATTTTTTCGCCTGTATAAATATGGATGGGAAAATATTTAAATTTCAAGCAACCGCAAATCCCGGGTTTTAGAGATTGTTGGACAATTGTCGTAAAAGTCAGTTTTTTAAGCAAGTTCTTACATAGATATTGATTTGGAAGGATGAAGAACCAGTTCCTACTTCTACAAATCGGGTGTTGGGGGTTGGAATGAAAAAGATTAGCGGAATCTGCGAAAGATGCAGCAGCTTCAGTCCATTTCTGGTAAAGAAGGATGACAGGTGGTTATGCACAGTCTGCCGTGAAGAGGTATACAATTTGGACAGAATGGTGGACACGGGGTTTGATTCCTTTTAATCAGGAAGCAGGCTAAAACTCGCATAAAAACTGAGAAGTGGAATGAAATCAAAACATTTATAGGGGTTCATATTTTCTTCTTTTCAAATTTTTAAATACTCAACAACTTAATTAAATTAATATAGAATGAAGTGATAAAAAATGATAATGGAAAGAGTTTTTTTGGGAGCGATGCTTCTTTTGTCCAGTTTTTTCGCTTACTATACCGCCCAGAACTTGGGAATACTTAACACCTTTGTGGGCGGCGGGACCGTTATAGGTCTTGTTGTCGGTGGTATCATTTATCTGATTTTTTCTTTCGAAACGATTGAATACTTGAAACACATTGAAAAAAATAAAAAACAAAGGAAATTGTCGAAGTAAACAGCAATAGTCGAACTCAGTTTTAATACTCTGGTTTCCGACTTTTATTTTTGGCGAAATAATGGAATACGCTGAGTTCATGGAACTTTTTCTGGAGGCGGAAAGGCTTGAGAAGGAAAAGCCTGAAAAAGCCATGAAAATTTACAAAGCCGTCACAGAGAGTTACGTGGATTTGGTAAAAAAATGCTACATCGGAGACAAGGATTATGGAGTCAAATACAGGATTGTTGAGGACGGCCTTGAAAAAAAGTGCATTTTGGATTACAGAAGAGAACAAGTGGAAGCGATAGCGGCCCTGAGCAATTACGCACTTGAAGACTTAGAAAAAAAGCCTTTAAAGGTTCTAGTTCACAGTCATTAACCGGCTAAGTGAAACCGGAAATAAATTCCCAAACAGCATTCCATTCTATTACTCCAAGTAACAGAATTAACAAAACTAGGGAAAACCATATCACAGGCATGAAGGGATACTTGTCTTTCTTACCGAAAATTTTCAGCGGATACAGCCCGACTTTGTTCACTAAAATAAGTATTATGTAAAAAAGCAGGATGTAAGGTATTTCCAGGACGGAGCAAACGGCTGATACAGCCACAACGTCAGCCCTTGCAAGGGAAAATATTTTGCCTATGCCCTTCCATGAGAATATCCCCAGTGTCGTTATCAACCCCCATTTCCACCACATTAGCTCCGTTCCCGTTATGTAGTCATGCCAGAACATTATTGCGGAAAAACCCAGCCACATAGTCAGAAACTCTGCCTTTATGGTCATGCTTTTCAGGTCACTGACCGAGGCCACGAGAAGCGTGAAAAACATGAATCCAAGGCCGTAAACCATCTTTAGTGATACTTCAGGGGACACCATTTCAGGCAGGATTTCAAGCATATTAATATTAAATACTTTTTATATAAAATATTCACAAGGCATACAAAGTATGCTTTTAAGTTAGGGCCTGTGGTGTAGCTAAGCCCTTCTTTCTTTTGAAAAGAAAGAAGCCCTTAAGGGGAAAGAAAGAAAAGCGGCTCTGCATTGGTCTAGCATCGGGGCTTTGGGTGTCTAACCGCCTAACGGGTGCAAGACAGAAACAGCCTCAGACGAGAGTTCAAAGAGGCCTTTCTTCAAAAGAAAGCCCTCGGGGAAAGAACCCTGAAAATCTCTCCGGGCCCACCAATCGTGATTTAATGAAATCGAAAAATTCAAAATATTCAAAAATTATTCTGATTGCGGCTGTTGCATTGCTTATAGTCGGTTTGGTATCAATGGCATTTTTCTTTACAAAAGACAGCGGCATAAAAACCACGCTCAGGGGTCAGTTCGTTTCTTTCAGCAGCTGCATGGGAGTCGTCCAGGGAACACTGATAAAAGACTACGGAAACTCCACGGAAACGGCCTGCCAGAATGCTGAAAAATACGATGAAAAGATAGTGGAAGTCATAGGCTACGTTTACCAAAGCGATTGCAAGAAGGGAGAAGAGTGCTTCGGCGGCCCGTATATGAAAAACATAGAATCAATAGAAATAATCGGTTAAACAACCTTTGAATACGAATAAAACCCTTTTCTTCCTTCAAAAAATTCTATCGGATGCAGTTTGTATCTGGGCAGCATTTTCTCTGCCATTTCTTTCACATTGTCCCTGCCCCTGCTTTGAAGGAAAATCACAAGCTTGCCCCGTGAGCCTATGAAGTCGCGTAACCTTTCAAGAAGTTGCATCGATTTCAAGAAGTCCATGCCTAATTCTATCATGACTGTATCAAACTTGCTGGAAAAAATCTTTTTTGGGTCGCCCTTGACGGCATTCCATTTTTTTATCTCTATGTTATCCTTCTTCAGGAAATTCAAATCATCCCTTATCGTTACTAAAGTTACGTTGGCTTTGCGCCTCGCGGCATAAAGGGGAAATCCCCCGTCAGGGCTTTCTATGTCTAGGATGAAATCACCTCTCTTTATAAGTTCCGTTGATTCGTCTATTTCCTTCATTTTCCAGAAAGTTGGGGGAGCATCCATGTATTCTTTCACTATGACCTCTACAACGTCACACTCATCAATAGGAAGTGGCGCGTACGTGACAACGTTCCCATTTATCTTAACCAGCCTGTTTTTTATGAGGTAGTCCGCAGTCTCCTTGCACTTGACTCCATGCTTGAGTAGGTACTCTTCCAGTCTCATAATAAAAGATTATATAAATTAATTTTAATAAAAGCCTTTACAAATATTAAACATGCCCCAAAAAGTACTACTTGCCTTTTTGTCACTCCTTCTGGTCTGGATAATGCTGACGGGCTTGAACAAGGAGGAAATAATGTTCGGTGTGGCAGCTTGCGGTCTGATAGCTCTCATATCCAGCAGGGAGCTGATAAAGCTTTCCGTGGCGCCCAAATTGAATCCCAGAAGATGGCTGTTCTTCTTGGTTTTTGCAGCCGTTTTCTTGATGGAAGAGGTGCATTCGCACCTAGACGTGACCCAAAGAATATTTCTGGGGGGTGCGGAAACGGAAATCTTCACTCTGGACACGAAAATAAAAAATCCCGCTGCCCTGACCTTTCTCGGGAACGCGATAACCCTGACTCCCGGGACTACAACCCTTGACGTGAAGGATAGAAGCCTTCTGATATACTCACTTGACGTCCAGTCAGAGAGGACGACGGAAAGGTTTGAAGGAGTATGGGAGAGGATTTTCATATGATAGAATACATAATCATTTTGGCCGGAATTATTTGCCTCGTGAGGGCTTTTTTGGGGCCAACAATATACGACAGAGTTTTGGCCTTAGATTCATTTCTCGTGCTTCTCATAGCCATTATGGCTCTCTGGTCTGAGAAGAACCCTATGTACATAGACATAGCCATAGTGTTTGCCGGTCTGAGTTTCGGTTCTACGATAGTGGTGTCAAAATACCTCAGAGGTGAAAAAATTTGGTCATAGAACTTTTGCTTCTCATAGCCGCTTTGTCAGGTCTTGTTGGAGCCATAGGATTGGTCAGGCTCCCGAATTTTTACACAAGGACATTCGCTTCAACCATGTGTGCAGTCGGCTGCGCGTCCTTTCTCGTCTTCCTTCTGGCTGTAAAAAATTTCTATTCAGTGCTGTCGATGAAATACATTATCTTGTTTCTTCTTTTAATGTTTACTTCACCGACGGCCTCGCACATAATAGCCAACGCCGCATACAAAAACGGAGTTGACCTGAAAGGGGTGAAAAAGAAGAAATGATTGAACTGATTCTTCTGGTTATAATGACTATCATATTCTTGGTCGTAGTCCAAGAGAAAGACCTTCTGAAGGCCACCATATACCTATCAGGCTCAAGCTTCTGCCTCACGCTCATCTTTCTGATTCTTCAGGCGCCGGACATAGCGATAACCCAGGCTGCCATAGAGGTTATTCTCGTTACAGTGATTTTCCTGATTGCGATAGAGAAGACAAGGAGGTTTGAGGAATGAACAGGCCCGTTTTCCTTTTGGCTCTCACGCTCCTTTCGTTGTTCCTTTTGTCCGTACTGCTCCTTCCGAACTTTTCAAATTTTGAAAACAAGATATCCTCTTATCACGTTCAGAACTCCCTGAAGGATACGGAATCACCCAACGTTGTAACTTCAATAGTCTGGGACTACAGGGGTTACGATACTCTGGGAGAGGAAACGATACTTTTCACAGCAACACTCGGGATTTATGCGCTTTTCAGGAAGTACAGGGAAAAAATAAAAAATAAGATAAATTTTTCAAAGAGGTTTTTGGCTTGACGGTAATTGACCGTACCGTTTCAAGGATTTTGCTGCCTTTTCTCCTACTCTACAGCGTCTACGTAATACTACACGGCCATCTTACTCCGGGCGGAGGATTTCAAGGCGGCGTCCTTCTTGCTTCTTCAGTAATTCTTGTCTGTGTGGTTTACGGTCTCAGGAAGGCCGAGCACATAATAAACGAAGAAACTTCCCACAGAGTAGAATCAATAGCCGGGGTGTTTTTGGCTTTCCTGATAATTCTGGAATTTTTCCTGAGAAAGAACCTTCTACCTTCCGAAGCCCCATTCCACGTATGGAGCGGCGGGGAAATTCTTTTCCTCAACATAACCGGAGGTTTGATAGTAATGACGGCTTTCATAATAATATTCTATTCGATGGTGAAGGAATGATAGGCTACCTTTTCGGAACCATATTCATCATGATTGGAATCTATTGCTTAGTCCTGAAGCCAAATCTGGTAAAAAAAATAATGGGTCTGGGAATAGTAACCGTAGGTATTCATCTTTTACTGATAACGATGGGCTACAGGGAAGGAGGCATCGTTCCAATAATTACTCCGGAGAACATGCTTACCTTTTCTCGGTATTCCGTGGACCCGATACCACAGGCCCTTGTCCTGACTTCAATAGTGATAGACCTTTCAATAACAGCGCTGGCCCTTTCAATGGCCATAATGGTTTATGAAAAAAAGAAGACGCTGGATACGAGAAAAATGAAGGAGCTGTTCGGATGATATACATACCTCTGGTTTTAATGATCGTGTCATCGTTCCTTACACCTCTGATAGGGATAAAGTTCAAGTTTCTAAGGAAGGTTTTAGTGTCGTCCGTTTTGTTTTTTTCCTTATTATTCTGGATTTCTCTCCTGCCTACGGTTCTTTCAGGAGAAATTCTGGTTCACAACATGAACGAGTGGCGCCCGCCTTTTGGAATAACGCTTGCCGTGGATTCTCTTTCAATAATATTTTTGGTTTTGGTTTCTGGCCTCGCCTTGGTCATTAGTCCTCTCATAGAAAAATTTGTCACAGAGAGAAGGTCCGAATTTTATTCCCTGTTCCTTCTGATGATTGTGGGAATGACGGGGATTTTGATAACAGGAGACCTGTTCAACATGTTCATTTTCACTGAAATTATGGTTATAAGCTCGTATTCGCTTTCAGTTTTCAAAAAGGATGAGAAAGGAATAGAGGCAGGTCTTAAGTACATTCTGGTTAGTGGGTTCGCAACGTCCTTAATACTTCTGGGAATAGCCCTGCTTTACGGATTAGCGGGAACGCTGAACATGGCGGACCTTATTTTTAAAATAAATTTAAAAGAAGCCCTCATTCCGCTGGGTTTGATATTGACCGGTTACCTGACGGAGATAGCCGCTTTTCCGTTCCATTTCTGGAAGCCTGACATTTCTGAAGGAGTTAATCTGCCTTTAGCCGCGATGATTGTTTCTGTCTCGACTTCGGTGGGCGTTTATGTCTTGATAAGGCTGCTTTTCATTTTTGGTTTCCTTGAAGTGAATTACCTTTTCATGATTCTCGGACTGCTGTCCATGGTTGTAGGGGCATTCATGGCGCTCTTTCAAGAAGATGTGAAAAGAATGCTGGCCTATTCCTCCGTATCGCAGATGGGTTACGTTCTTTTCGCTTTGAGTTTCGGAGTTGCAGGTTTCACTGCCGGTTTGTTTCATGTAATAAACAATGCTGTTTTGAAGATGCTGCTCTTCCTTATAATAGGCTCCATTATATGGAAATACGGAAAAACGAGACCGGTGAATATGCCCGTTACCGGAGCATGTTTCCTTTTAGCCTCTCTTGGAATAGCAGGAATTCCTCCCCTAAACGGCTTCGCAAGCAAGTTTCTGATTTACGAAACAGGTTTCCGTGCGGGCTTCGCCCTGCCAACTCTCGTGGCGATAATAGTTTCGGTCGTAACGTTGGCTTACTACCTGAAGACCTTTGGAAAACTTTTCTCCGGCTCAGAGAAAAGGGAAAAGGAAGACAAACATTTCCTAATTCCAATTCTTATCCTTACTGCCTTTTGCCTGCTCTTCGGCCTTTTTCCGAATCTCGTCATTCAGGTTCTTCAGCCTGTCACGGATTCTTTATTAGGGAGGATGGATTATTATTGTTCAGTGTTTGGTTGTTAGGATGAAAGGGGCGTCCATTTTCATTTCAGTGATAGTTTTGCTAGCCATCATGGTAGCCTTGCTGGCAATTGCAGGTTCATTTTTTGTCAACCTGACCGAGTCGGAAAAAGCCACGGTTGAAGAAAAGGGGGAAACTGCTCTGGAATGCGGCACGGGAATACTGCACATAGAAAGCGTGAAAACAAACGGGAACATAAAAGTGACCGTGGAAAACCTCGGCAAGACGGAACTTTCGGAAATAAAGATAGTGGCCTACAACGATAGCGGTTCCTTTACTTACGAAGCCACGCCAAGCTCGGTTTCAATCGGCTCAAAAGTCACGCTTTCTTCTGGTTCCCCGTCCGGCACACTGAAAAAAATAAAAGTCACGACAAAATGTTCCTCGGTTTATGATGAGTATGATTTGGTTACAACCACCTACGAAACCACCACCGCACTCTCCTCCACCACGTCCACGGTAACGGCCACGACCACGATACCCTGCGGCTACTACATAAACTTTGATACCTATCTGGAAAATGACATAACCAGCTGTACGGGAACGATTTTCTACGTAAACGCATCTTCAGTCACGCTGGACTGTCAGAACCACTATCTCCAAACGACGGGCAATTACAGCATAAACAACACAGGCTTTGACAATGTCAAGGTAAAGAACTGCAATGTGAACATGAGCGAATCGTCAAGTGGTTACGCGGTCTATTATTACGGGGAGTCCAACTATGGTACCATAGAAAACAATTCCATAGATGTTGACGGCATAGGCATTTACCTCTACAACAGTTCAAACAACACGCTCTTTGACAATGACATATACACGAACGACGCTAGCAGTTCCCATGGCATATATTTGTACAGCTATTCGTCCGATAATAAAATAATAAACAATGAGATAGATACCTGGGAACCTTCTTCGCACGGGATTTATCTGAACCTTTTTTGCGATTCGAACAATATTACAGGAAATGATGTAAATACTGAGCTCAATGGAGCAAATTGCATATACCTCAAAAATTCTTCGCACAATACAATAGCGGAAAACAAGGTGGAGACATGGATTTCTGCAATTGGAATATGGCTGGAAGACGCCAGCGAATACAACAATGTGACAAAAAACAACATATCAATGCTGGGCTGGTACGGTGTTTATGTGGAAGGTTCTGGCTGGAGCAATATAATGCATAATGAAATAGAAATGAAAAGCTCTACAGGCTACACGCCGGGAATATACATTCTTTCCTCCTCCAATTCAGAAATATACAACAACACCATAGAAAACGAGAATACAAATCAGGGATACGGCGTTTACTTCCAGTCTTCTTCAAGTATCAATATGTATGACAGCACGGTCAGGGCAAACGGAACAAGCGGTTACGGTGTTTACATATATTCCAGCTCAGGCGTTGAAGTTAAAAACACTTCAGTGATTTCTCCTGACAGCTACGAGTATTATATCAGGGGCGCAGGCTCCACGAATTCTTTCAGGAGCACCAACTTCACAGCCCCAAGGCAGATTTATTTCTACGACAATACGAGCTGGTTCAACTACAACAACGCCACCACTGGAGGAGTATGGTTGAACACGTCTTTGAATTCTTCTGCTACACTAACAAGGGGGCTCATAGACTGGACCCAAACGCTGGTTCAATGGAACGATACGGCTTTCAATGTGCGAGCCCAGTACAATTTGTCCGGGCTTAGCCAGATTTGGTTCGACATTTACGACAATGAAAATTATTTTGGTTCGCTGTATGCTACGGGCGGCAAACTGAACTTTTCCATAGATTTATCAGGAGAGCACATTATAAGAATTGAGCCTGAGGCCTGCTTCCTCGCCGGAACAAGGATAACGATGGCCGACGGCTCCATGAAGTTCATAGAAGACGTAGAAGCAGGAGACTCGGTCTTGTCATATAACCCGGAGGAAAGAAAATTCGAGAGCTCGAAAGTGCTTAAAACCTTCAGGCATGAAGACAGCTCTGGTTATTTCGTGATAAACGGGGTTCTGCACGTGACTCCGAACCACTTGGTTTACTCCGGAGGCTGGAAAAGAGCTGGTCTGCTGCAGAAGGGGGACACGCTTTTCAACGGAAGAGTCCATACAATAGAAAAAGTATATGAGAAAGCCGAGACTTATAATTTAGAAGTTGATGAGAATCACGACTATTTTGCCGAAGGATTCTTGGTTCACAACAAGTGAGATGAAATTTATGCATGGAAAGAGCGAAGAGAGGGAAACGGAAATGTACCTTTGCGGGGAGGAATACAGCGACGAATATGAAATGAGTAGCGATTATTTCTTTGATACAATCCTCAAATTCCTCGGAATGGAAAAGCTCAGGAAGAAGCATTCCGGCGACCTCAGCTCTTATCTTTACTGGATGATTCTGGGCTCCATATTCGTAATAATTGTTCTGGTGATGCTGTGGGTCTGAAAAAATATTCCAGAAAGAAGAGTCCTTGGGTCGTCCACTTCTCCTGCTCAGGCTGCAACGGCTGCACAGTCGAGGAACTGGCTTCGCTGACGCCACGCTACGACCTGGAGCGCTTCGGAATCCAGTTCAGGGGTTCCCCGAGGCACGCAGACGTTCTTTTAGTGGACGGGTTCGCAAACAAAAAAGTTGCTCCCATACTGAAAAGGATTTACGACCAGATGGCCAGGCCCCGCGTTATAGTTGCGGTAGGTGCCTGCGCTGCGGGGTTGGGAGTTTTCCGGGGAAACTACGGCGTTGAAGGCCCGCTTGACCATATCCTTCCTGTGGACATTTACGTCTCAGGCTGTCCCCCTAAGCCAGAGTCAATTATAGACGGCTTGATAAAAGCAATAAAAATTTTAGGTGAAAAAGAGGTGTGAAATAAATGAAAGACTTGAAACAGCTGGGCAAATTCCGAATGGAAAAGGAGAACAGACTGTGGCTCACGATTGAAAACAAAAACTTGGTCAAGACCTGCGAAAAACTGAAGCATGAATACGGGGTTCGCCGCGTAATTTCCATCTCTGGTTACGACGCGGGAAAAACAATAGAAGTGATTTATCACTTGGAACTGGGGCACGGAATACTCAACCTGAAAACAGAAGTTTCGAAGAGAACGAACACAGTCGATTCAATCGTTTCCGTTTTCCCCTCGGCCAACCTGTTTGAAAGGGAACTGGCCGAGATGCTCGGGCTTCGCGTAACAGGCCACCCGAACCTCAAGAAACTTTTCTTACCTAAGGAGATAAACCACCCGCTCAGGAAAGGTGATTGAATGATTATTGTTATGACAACAACGGAGACAAGGGAAGACGCGGAAAAGATTGCTAGTTTCCTATTAGAAAACAAGATGGCTGCCTGCGTGCAGATTTTTCCCGTAACGAGCAAATACTGGTGGAAAGGAAATCTGAACATTTCAGAAGAGTTTCTCTGCCTAATCAAGACAAAGGAAGAACTTTATGAGGAAATAGAGCAATCAATAAAAGAAATCCATCCCTACGAGACTCCTGAAATCACGGCGGTTCCCGTCCTGAAAGGAAGCAAAGAATATCTGGCGTGGCTTGATGAGGTAATGAAATGAAAGAAATGAAAATCCCGTTCGGACCGCAGCACCCGGCCCTCCCGGAGCCAGTCCACTTCACGATAAGCCTTGAAGGGGAAATCGTGAAAGAAGTTGACCTCGCTTTGGGCTACAACCACAGGGGCATTGAGAAAGGTTTCGAACAGCGGGACTTGCTGAAAAACATTTACTTGGCTGAGCGTGTCTGCGGCCTGTGCGGACATTCGCACTCTTCCTGCTTCGTGAAAGGTATTGAAGAGATAATCGGGGCGGAGGTTCCTCCACGGGCTCAGTACATCCGTACCCTGGTTTTTGAATTGTCCCGTATTCACTCTCACTATTTGTACGCAGCCATGTGCGCGTATGAACTGGGCTACGACACTCTTTTCCACCTGCTCTTCAGGGACAGGGAAAGCGTCATGGAAATTTTGGAGGAAATCACAGGCAACAGAGTCCACTATACAATCAATAATTTTGGAGGGGTCCGCCGCGATTTCAAAATGAATCCGGGAATAAGAGAGAGACTGGAAAAACTGAAAACGAGAGCAAAGGAGACTATCCATTATTTTAATCACGAGTCTTCCATCCTGAAGAGGACGAAAGGCAGAGGAGTCGTTTCTCACAAGGATGCGACGGAACTGGGCATAGTCGGCCCCAATGCAAGGGCCTCCGGAATCCCTATGGACACGAGAAAGGATGAACCTTATTTCTCCTACGGGGATTTGAAATTTAAAGTGGTCACTGGAAGCAGCGGTGATATTCTCACTAGGATTAACATGAGGCTTTACGAGATTCTGGAAAGCTTGAAGATGGTGGACCAGCTGATAGAAAAAATGCCAAAGGGGGAGATAAAAGCTCCAGTGGCTTTAAAATTATCCAAAGCGGAATTGGTTAGCAGGGTGGAAGCCCCGCGCGGGGAGCTGGTTTACTACATAAGGGCTTCTGCCAGTTCTTTGGACAGAGTAAAGATAAGGACTCCGACCTATGCAACAATGAACGCCGTTCCCACTTTGCTCACCGGACTGAAACTGGCCGATGTTTCAATAGCCGTTATGTCAATAGACCCTTGCATGTCATGTACGGACAGGGTTACACTCTTAGACAGCAAAACAGGAAAAAGAAAAATAATTACGGGAGAGGAGCTGAGAAATGTTAGGTGATTTTGTTCTTCTGTCAGTTAAGATTTTGCTTGCAGGATTTTTCGGACTTTTGTTCATGGGAATCATGAGAAAACTGGCCGCCAGATTCCAGCAGAGGATAGGCCCTCCAATATGGCAGCCTTTTTTGGACGTCATGAAACTTTTTTCCAAGGAAAAAATAAAGTCAAAGAGAGAGAATCCTTACCTTATATGGGGACCTCTAATTTCACTTTCCGCATACATTTCCGCAATATTTTTAATTCCGATAAACGGGTTTTCCTCTTTTAATTTTTCAGGTTCAATTATTTTCATTATTTACCTCTTTCTCATGGGAATTTCTGGTTACATCATAACAGGCTTCGCATCAGGGAATCCTTACGGTGGATTGGGCGGAAGCAGGGAACTTGTCCAAGCCTTCGGCTTCGAGCTTCCTTTCATAATAGCAATTTTAGTTCCCACGATTTTCAGCCTCAGCGTGTCGGCAGGCTTATTAATTTTTTATCCTCTTGCTTTTCTGGCTTTTTTGATTGCAGTTCAGGGTGAGTTAGCTTTGCCGCCATTCCATATTCCCCACGCTGAGCAGGAGCTAGTGGCGGGAGTCATGACAGAGCTTTCCGGCTACAAACTGGGGATGTTTGAACTTGCATACGCTTTCAAACTTTTCGCTTTGTCCTCCCTGATATCAATACTCTTCTTGGGGGGAGGAAATTTTTTGGCAATTCTGATAAAGGATTTCTTCGTGATTCTTTTGCTCAGTTTGTTAAGAGTCCTGTTTGCAAGGATGACAATAGACCAGAGTCTGAAGTTCTTCTGGCTAGCGGCTACCCCTCTTGCTCTCTTAGACCTGATAAAAGTTATGTTGATAACATGAAAATACCATTTATTTTAATTCTCATGATAGGTCTAATTTTCTTTGTTGCGATTTATTTTCTTGCTGAATCGGAAAGGGAAGAAGGTTTTGTCATACGAATAATAGATGGAGACACTGTAGAACTGAACAACTCGGAAAAGGTCAGGCTTCTTGGAATAAACACGCCGGAAAAGGGAGAGCCGCTCTATGCTGAAGCAAAAAAGAGACTGGAGCAACTCGTCCTCAACGAGACAGTTTATATGGAGAAGGACAAGGAAAACGAGGACAAGTACGGCCGCCTTCTGCGTTACGTTTACCTAGGCGACGAGATGGTGAACTTAAGAATGATAGAGGAGGGATACGCCACGGTTTACGTGATAAAGCCGAACGACGCCTATAAAAAGGTTTTCGAGGAGGCCGAGGAGGTGGCCAGGATATCAAGAAAAGGTTTTTGGTCCTTGGTTTCCGAGGACAAGTGTTCGCCTTGTATTGTTTTGGAAGAGTTTAATTGGAACGCTGAGGGTGACGATTGTGAGAATGCGAACGGCGAGTGGTTTGAGCTTGAGAACGTTTGTTCATTTGATTGCGACCTTACAGGCTGGTCTGTAAAAGACGCTGGAACCACCACCTATAATTTTCCAAAATTTGTTCTCGCTTCAAAATTCTCGGTGAAAATTTTTTCAGGCTCGGGAAACAACACCCAGAGTGAGCTGTACTGGAACAGGAAAGGCTCTTGCCGAGCCATCTGGAGCAACGACGGAGACACGCTTTTTCTGAGAGATTCGGAAGGAGAACTTGTACTGAAAAAAAGCTATGAGAGTGAGGGATAGTTTTTTAAATCTTCTCTCACAAAAAATATGAATATGATTCCTACAAAAATGTTTCTGACGAAGGGCGTCGGGATTCACAAGGACTATCTACAGTCCTTTGAATTGGCCCTGAGGAACGCCGGAATCGAAATGTGCAACATAGTCAGCGTTTCAAGCATTCTTCCTCCGAACTGCAAGATTATCCCGAAAGAAGAAGGTTTGAAGCTTCTCAAGCCCGGACAAATAACTTTCGTGGTAATGGCAAGAAACTCGACGAACGAGCCGAATAGGCTCATCGGAGCCTCGATAGGGGTCGCAGTGCCGAAGGAAAACAATTCATATGGTTATCTTTCAGAACACCACAGTTTCGGGGAGACCGCCCAGAAAGCGGGAGATTACGCCGAAGACTTGGCGGCGAGTATGCTTGCTTCTACTTTGGGAATAGAGTTTGACGCCAACAAGGAATGGGACGAAAGAAAACAAGAGTATATAATGAGCGGAAGGTTTGTAAAAACCACGAACATAACCCAGACGGCGGAAGGAGAGAAAACGGGACTATGGACGACGGTTATAGCAGCCGCGGTTTTCTGCGAATACTAACAAAATTTTCTATTATTTTTCAACCAGTTTGGTTTTTTCTATATTCATCGTGCCTGAACATCCGGAAAATTTTATTGAAAAATTTTCTACGGAAATTTTTTTATTGAAAAACGGGGCATCTAAGACAGTAGTTTCTAACTCTCCGCCTTCCCCAGAAGGATTTATTTTGTACTTCTTTTCCAATTCTTTCAGTTCTTCAACTGTTTTTTTGTCTATTTTTCTTCCCAGCCAATCCTTACCGAAAGGCTCAGCAAAAACTCCTGTAATCATTACATCGTAGCCCAGTTCGACCAGTTCCTTCAATATTTCAATTTGATTCCTTTGCCACAGGGGGTTGACGCATTCAAGACCAAGCTCCTTACAAATCCTTTCTACTCTTGTTTTTTGGTAAAAAGATTCTATAGCTCCCGTTACCACTCCTTCTATCTCATAAATTTCCTTCGCTCCCCTCACAGCCTCCTCCAGTTCCTCCAGTTCTTTTTCCTTTTCCCCCTTTGTTTTTACTGACAGTAGAGGCAGTCCGATAACAAAGGCCTGCAGTTCCGTAAGGTGAATATTGGGCGTGTGGAACATGAAACTCTCTGGGTTCTCGGAAACGACGGTAATCAAGCACATGACTTCGTTCTTCTTCATGGCCTTCTGCAGGGCTAGGCACGAATCCTTCCCTCCCGAAAAAAGAACGCCCAGTCTCATAAAGCCTCACTGAAAGCCTTGTAAAGCCCGTCGTCAAATCCGACAAGAATTATTTTCTTGATTGTGGAAGCCTTGAAATTTCTTATGGTATCGACCATCACCCGTGCGGCGTATTTGTAGGGGACGCAGCCCACGCCCGTTCCCAGCCCTGGCACAGCTATCTCGCTGATGCCGTTTTTTTCCGCGCATTCCAATATTCCCTGCATTGCCAGCCTCGTGTTCTCCTTCGAAATCCTCTGGGCAGGCCTTTTCATCGTAGGGGCATGAATCACGAACTTGCACGGAAGCTTTCCTGCCCCTGTCACAACAGCGTTGCCGATTCTCACGGGGACAAATTTCTGGGCCTCTTCCCATATTTTGTCACCGCCTTCTTTCCTTATAACGTAAGCAAGCCCGCCGCCCATAGTCAAGCGCGTGTTCTCCGGGTTGGCGATGGCCTCAACTTTCATTTTGGTTATGTCCCCTTTCACGATTTCTATTTCTATGGCCATAAAAAGAATTCGTGAAATCATCCTTAAAAAGGAATTTAATCTCCGCGAAAAGCATAAAACTGGGCGGGATAGGATAGTTCCGAGTCATCCATGATAGTTTCATCATCGAATCCGAAATCTATTTCTAACTGTTCTACAAAATTTTCAATTTCATTCATATAATTTTTTATATTTTCTTCAATCTTTTCGCTCGGATTTTTATCAGAAAATGCGTATTTGCATGGCAGGTTTATCATGAGTTTGATATTTATCAGTTCGTTCCCGCCTTTTATCCTGATGTCATCCCATTCGTCCGTTTTAAATTCCGCCAGGCCTGACAATTTTTCCATATCAAAAATATTGTGATATTAATTTTAAATTCTTTTGGGTGTAAACTTCAAAGTGCAAAAAATTCTCACGGAATTATCTCTACTGAGTTGTTGTACGTCGGATAAATCAAATCTTCTTTCCTGATTGTTCCGTTTGCCAGGAGCTCGTCTATCTTCGGTTTTATTTTCAGTAGCACGTCTACCGTATGCTTGGTTATTTCGCAAATCTGGGTGAAGCCCTCCTTACCCCAGTATTTTTCCCGGTAGGCGTAAAGGCAGCGGCCCCCGCATTTTTTTAAGTAGGAACAGGATAAACAGGGTTCTCCTATCCCGCACTGAGGCTTGAAGGAATCTATCGTGCCCAGTATAGCCCACTTCTCGCGGACTGCTATCGGGCAGGAAAGTACGGAGCCGTTTGGCAAGATGGAGACTGCGTCCACTCCGGCCCCACACGGAGGCTTTTTGTTTTCCATTCCGTATTCTGTGCGTATTATTCCCTGAAACGGGGCGATCCCGAGGATTTTTCCTTTTTTCATACTGGAGAGCCAGAACTCTGCCAGTTTTTCAATTCCTTTTTTGTAGTGTGAAGCCCATCCTTCGAAATCTTTCCATCTGTCGCTCCACAAAACGTCTAACTGCCAGTGCACGTGGTCAAACAGAGGCAGGAGATGCGTAACGTCCCGGTAGACGTTTCCTCTTTCCGAGAGGGCCATGCGGGCCACGAGGTCTCTTGTTTTTCCCTTCAGGAAGGAGCGGCTTTGCATGACTTGGTCGTAAATTCCTTTACCCCGATAATAGTCCGTAACTTCCCTTATTCCGTCTACTGACAGGAGGACTGCGTCGAAACGATGCCAGTATTTTTCTTCAAGTTTTTGCGTGAGCGTTCCGTTTGTCTGTATCACGTAAACAGCGGGGACTGATTCCATCACTTCACGGATGAAATCATGGTTGAGAAGCGGCTCGCCCCCGTAGAAGCAAATTACGTCAGAAGGCTTTACCAGCTTGGCAAGCTTTTCAATCGAGTAAGTGACTTCCCAAGGGACCGTGTGCGACTCGAAACTACCGCCACAATATTTGCAGCTAAGGTTGCACTGGCCCGTGGTTTGGATTATATAAAGCATTTTTCAGCACCCACGAAATTATTCATTTGTTTTATATTTTAAAAATGATAAAATAAGTTATAAAAGGTGTTTCTGACGAGGAATAAATTTATTAAGTGTTTCTGGATAAGTTTTTTTATTCTATTCGTTACGTCACCTCTCGGAGTTTCAGCCGAGCCTTTTGTGTTCAAATGGAGCAAGAACACTGGAATAGAAGGTTACATAGGCCCTGTGACCAAGGACATAAACGGAGACGGAATCCATGAAATATTCATGGCAGGCCTGAAGAAAGGCACTGATTTGGAAAGAATTGTCTGCATCAATGGATTGAACGGAAACATAATATGGTCAAAGGAGTGGAAGCACGGAGGCTATTCCGACATGCACACTCCTCTTTCAATCGGGGACCTAGACAAAGACGGGACTTATGAGATTGTCGCTGCAGCCATGACAAGGACTGTGGCTTTTAACTGCGAGGATGGGAGCGTTTTCTGGAATGTAAGCAATCCCTCCCACTGGTCACAGTTAGCCATAGCTGACGTCGATGGCAACGGGCACCCGTACGTCTATGTAGCCACTTGTACTGACGGTGGAGGAACCAACCGCATACTGAAGCTTTTCGGAGACAACGGCTCGATAGCAGCAAGCCACTCTTCGGGCTGCTCCTGTTACGGAGGAATCTCGGTAGCAGACCTGGAAGGCGATGGCGAATATGAAGTATGCATCGGCACCAGCAGCGTGCAATGCTTCGACCAAGACCTCAACTCGAAGTGGACTGTCACCGGAATAGGATGCAGCAGTCATGCCCCAGCAATAATAGACGTCAACGGAGACGGGGTGCTAGACGTTGTGGCTATGTACCAGTGCAGTTCCGGACAGTACACTGGAGGCGTTTGCGTCATTGACGGCTCTACAGGACAGAAAATGACCGGAAAATGTCAGTCCAACGTCGGTATAGGAGCCCACGTCCAGCCATCAGTCTACGACATCGACAAAGACGGTAACGTCGAACTCATCGCTGCTTTCTCCACTTATCCCAAAGTATGGGACTTGGGATCTTGGTCTTTAGACTGGACCTCTCCCGAGAAGTGCTCCGAGCCCCCAGACTTTGCAAACGTCTATGGTGATGACGACCTAGAGCTCATAGCGCCTTGCGCGTGGGTTGATGACAAGACAGAGATATACAACAGCTCCTATCAACTGGTTGCCGAGATACAGAGCGCCTACGGCGGCACACTCGTACAAGATATAGACGGAGACGGAAAAAACGAAATAATTTTCACGAGAAGTGACTATATGTCTGCTTACGACACCCTAGCCAATGCTGCCAATCCGCCTGTAAGAACCGATACAACTTATTATAGTGAGAGAAGACTTGCCTCCGGCGTATACATACCGCCTATAGGAGGAGGAACCACGACAACCGTGGTTACAACCACATCTTACACGACTACGTCCCAGCACACCACCACGACCCAGCAAACGACTACAACCCAATATACAACCACGACTGTTCACACAACCACTTCCCAGAGCACCACCACGACCATACATACAACAACTTCACTTAAAACCACTTCTACTGCAACAACCACAATCAAGACCACTACAACAGCCAGCGGTGGCGGCGGGGGAGGCGGAGGTGGCGGTGGTGGAGTAGTTTCGCAAAACAAAGACCCGTTTGAAGAGTTCTTTAATGCGATAGCCAGTCTTTTCACGAAAACAACGCAGAAACCCACAACCACAATCAGCCGTTCCACAAAGAGTTACAACCCTCTGGATGAGTGGTGCAATTCGATAGTCAATTTTTTCAAAGGAATTAGATTGTAAAATATCTGAATGATTGATAAATTTTTTATATATTTTTAAATCATCATAATCATTTTAAGGGTGTGTGTACGAGTCTGGAAATTAAGCTTAAGGCCGGTTTTTTCGCCTTTTTGTTTTTGCTGGTAGCAGTTCCTGTAGCATGGTCTGTGACCAGAAATATAACAGAAACTCAGGACACAGCCACCGCTTTCATAAAGAACAGCAAGGGCAATTTTTGGGAGGCAAACGGTTCCAATATTCAGCTGGCCATAGACGACCTCGAGCCGGAGGGAGGCACGGTCTGGCTACCCGGAGGTTCCAATTTTTCAATTTCATCAACTCTTGTTTTGGAAAAGCAAACGGCTCTTGATATGGGTGGTTCCGTTATAACTCCTTCCGCGAATTTTGATGTGATTGAAATGGGAGAAGGCTCGCAGTTAAAGAACGGCATAATAAACGTTTCATCTGTGGCAAATTTTGATAGCGCTGCTATAAAATTTGGCGGATTAAACGAAACTGGGGAAAGTTCGCCAAAAGTCCAGAACATGGAACTGGTATCGGATGGTCTCAGGGGAAAGGGAATTTACCTCCATACAGAAAATTCAAGCGGCCGGATTATAGGCACCTATTTCGACAACATAAAGACAAGAGAATTTGAATACGCTGTTATCTTAAACCAGACGGCTGCAAACGGTTCCGTAAAAGGCAACACGTTTTCCAACATATTCGGTCATGGAGATAAGTATTTCATCACGGTTCATGAAGAACAAGGCGAGGCAACAGGCAACTATTTCCGCAACGCCCAGTGCAACTGTACTGACGATACGGAATACATAATAAAAAACAACGGACAGGGCAATGTTTTTAATACGGTCATAGCCTACAACTGGGACAACAACGGCGGAACGAGAGCCTCATACAACTTCAGTGAACCAGGCGTTGGACATGGCGGAGGCGACCAGTGTTTTCTCTCCCTCTTTGGAGGAAGCGAGGACTTGGAATTCGAGGAGAGGGATTCAAGCACAAACAGGTACACTATTCTGGACCTTGAAAAAAGCAGATTGACAATAGGGTATAAAACCGAACTGGGATGACAAATGTTTGGAAAAAAATTCATGATTGCTTTGATTTTTCTAGTCTTTGTGTTGATAGCAGTCCCGTTGGTCTTTTCCGCAACTAGGACTATAACGCATACTCACGATGATTTGGACACATTCATACGTAACAGCAACGGCAATTACTGGGAGGCCACGGGAGCAAACATACAGGCTGCCATAAACGATTTGAATCCGGAAATTCCGCCCGGTTACGGCGGTTACGGCGGCACTCACGGTTATGTGTGGTTGCCTGGGAATACAAATTTCACGATAGATTCGACGCTTGTCATCAAAAAGCGTGTTACCTTGAACATGGGCGGTTCCACAATAATTCCTTCCGGGAATTTTGACGTCATAAAGCTTCGTACCTCCTCGCAGCTGAGGAACGGTGTCATAGATGTTTCTTCCGTCAGCAACTTTGACAGGGCCACCATCTCTTTTAATGCAACGGACGGTTTTGGAATCACAGACCACCTTGCCATAGTCAGCGACATGGAGCTTATATCGGATGGTCTGAGGGGCAGGGGAGTTTACCTCAATACGGAAGGCTCGGCAGACCAGCATATAATAGCCATATTTCATGGCATAAAAACGAGAGAATTCAAATACGGGATTCTGATAAATCTCACGGGAACGGGGGATGACTGGATAAACGGCAATATTTTTTCGGACATAGAAGGGCACGGAGACAAGTATTTCATCACGCTTCTTGAGCAGGACCAGGATGAAGTCGCGGGCAATTATTTCGAGAATGTCCGCTGCTACTGCACAAACGACACGGAATACGTGGTGTGGAACAACGGCCAGGGAAACGTTTTTGACAATGTAGTGGCTTTCGATTGGGACAGCAACGGCGGGACAAGGGCTTCCTATAATTTCAGCACATCAGGCATCGGAAATAGCGGCGGCGACCATCTTTTCATATCTTTCGTGGGAGGGGGAAATAATCTTTCTGTGGGAAGCTATGCCAAATGGTCAAACGCTTACACGATTTTGAACCTTGAAAACAGCAGCCTGAAGACAGGGCATGTTTATGAGGAGGGCTAAATGAAAATAAAAATAACGGCATTTGCAATCGCTCTAATACTTTTAACGAGCTCAGTTCTGGCCGTACGTCTGATATCCAGCAGTAGCGATAACATCTATACCATGATTCGCAACAGCAAGGGAAACTGCTGGGAAGCCACTCCAAGTAATATTCAGCTGGCCATAGACGACCTCGAGCCGGAGGGAGGCACGGTCTGGCTGCCCGGTGTCAAAACTTTCAACATTACAGATACTGTTGTTGTCAAGGAGAACGTTATCCTGGACCTGGGAGGCTCTTCCCTAAAACTGTCGCCCGGAATTAACATAACCATGGTTGAACTGAAAAACAAGGCAGGGATAAAAAACGGAGTGATTGACGTGGCAGGGCACGTAACTTGGCACAACAGTTACACCTCTTTTATCCAGCCTCATTCGTGCATATTCCTAAACGCAACCAGCCAGATAGAATCTGCCTTGATAGAGAACATGGCATTGGAATCCATCGGACTGGGATACAACGAGTCGGATTATTACAGCGACAACTATTCGGGGAGAGGTTACGGAATACACCTTTACGCGGGAAACTATTCTGTTCCGCAAAAAATTAGTGGCGTTGTGGTGAGAGATTCCTATTTCCGCGCTTTTGCGAATGCCATACTCATACAGAACGATAGAGACCCGAAGGGCAACGAGCCTGGAGCCTATATTGAAGGAAATACCTTTGAGTATTTGTGGTTCTATGGAAACGAAATTAGCTTGAACATATCAAGAAACACGAACGCACCGAAGGAGAATTGTAGCGTCTCCGGAAACGTTTTCAACATGATACAGTTCCAAACTGGAACCGAGTCATGGTGGGGCGGAGAGCAGATAACCCACAGAGCCATAGTTGCTGACGGATCAAATGTTTTCACAAACATCATTGCATGGGACCCGGCCAACATACGACACACAGACGGACAGTTATGCCAAGACGTTGCGGGATGGCCTTGTTTTCAGGTTGAATTCACCAGCGATTCCGAAAGCAATTATATAATAGGAAGGTGCGGTTTGTCCAACGATACGGACTCTTACGGAAAAATAATAAACAACGGTGCAAATAACACAAGGTTTTCCACGGATTTCGGAATCTTGAACATATCTTCATTGGATGTGGGAGGTTTTTTGAATTATATGGACACCTACGTTGTCCCGACGATGACAGATGACCACATTTTGCCTGACCTGCCGGTACCTTCTGGTTACCTCTCCAATCAAATATCGGTAAGGGCTTCGTCGGGTGAATTCGAGCCGGCAAGCTTTGTTCTGAAACCGGATTACGATATGACGGGTTTGGAGATAGAGGCAACAGACCTTACAGGAAACGGAACCATAGACTCTGAAAACGTGGATGTGAGTGTCGTCAAAGTTTGGTACCAGGCAGGAATAGGAGTTTCGGACCCGTATTACAACAAGTATATCAAGATTTTAACTCCAGAGTTGCTTCTGAAGGACGACTCTCTTGTGAAAGTGGAAAACGGGGAGAATTACGTCAAGTTCACGAACGGAACTTATGCTTGGATAAGTAATGTAAGCAATTATTCCGGCCAGTTGTCTTATTCCATACAGGATTTTCCTGTAAGGGACAACAACACGCTGCAACCATTCAATTTGACGGCAGACAAAAACAAGCAGTTCTGGGTTACGGTGAAAGTTCCTGAAAACGCCAATTTCGGAAATTACACGGGAGTCATTAAAATCAAAAATTCGACGGAAACGTTTGAGCAAATAAATCTGAAACTGGAGGTTCTTCCGATAAACCTTTCCAAGCCTTACCTGATTTACAGTCTTTATTATCACGGCCAGTTCAATCCAAGCTATCCGAACGGAACCATAGGCTCCTACAGCAAGAGCCAGGAGCAATACGAAGCGGAGATACAGGACATGATGGACCACGGGCTGACGAATCCTTCAATGTATCAAAATTATAATCTTGGACAGAGTTCTCTTGGACAGGCCCTCGCCGCTAGGGGCAACCTCAGCCTCGTAAACATACCGCTGTACTACTTCGGGCTCGGGCCTAGTGGCTACCAGGACCCGGAGGACGTAGAGGAGGTCATAAACTTCACACAGAATTACAACGTAACGCAGGTTTATTTCTACGGAGAAGATGAAGCTCAAGGTCAGGAACTGTTGGATCAGAGGGACAGCTGGACAGCAATAAAGGCCGCGGGAGGAAAGATGTTTGTGGCCTGCTGCTGCAACGCATACGATTTGGTGGGAGACCTTCTGGACATTGCCGTTTTTTCCGGCCAGCCAAGTTCAGAGGAAGCCGCAAAATGGCACAGCCAGAACCATTCTATATTTTCCTATGGAAATCCCCAGACAGGGATGGAAAGGCCTGAAACCTATCGCAGAAACTACGGGCTTTTGCTTTGGCAGAATGATTATGACGGAGCAATGGACTTCGCCTACAACTACCAGTTCTGGACCATATGGAATGATTTTGACCACAACACGTACAGGGAGGAGGTTTTTGCCTATCCCACAATAAACGGCGTGATAGACACCATTCAGTGGGAAGGATGGAGGGAAGGCGTAGATGATGTCAGATACTTAACTACTTTGATGGAAAAAATGGAGGAAGTGAACGGCACGATGAACGTAACTTCTGCGGAGGACTGGCTCAGTTACATAAAGAATTCAAACTTGGAGAGCATGGACTTGGATGATATACGCTCCAAAATGATAGATTTCATACTTTACTTTTCGGGAAAAGGTCCGGAACCCGGATGGTGTGGAAACAACTTAACTGAAACGGGCGAAGAATGCGACGGCTCAGATCTCAATGAAATGGACTGCACGGATTTCGGCTACACGGGAGGAAATTTGGGATGCACGGACGGATGCGAAATAACCATGTGTAGTTGCGAGCCACACAACCTTTCCGTTTCGTTCGTGCCTCCGACCGACAACGATGCGAAAACCGTCAACAGGAGCTGGACTTTCGTGAATGCAACTGTCCAGAGCGATTGCGAAGCAATGACTTCCTTTATCAACTGGAATGAAAGTCTGGTCGGATACTGGAAATTTGATGAAAGCTCGGGCCAAACCGTTTACGACAGCTCGGGAAAGGGTAACAACGGAACCTTGAAATACGAGAACCTGACTAGCACGGCGGATTTGCCCGATACGAACGCGACGCAATGTGCGGATGATGATACTCTTCTGGTCGGCTCCGTCTGGAACGGTTTTTATAGCGGCTGGCATTTCGAAGCAACTTCAGGCTTGTCTGCAGGTAATTCCACCACGATAACCGGTTACACGTATGTCAATTCGTCCTACAGGGTTCTTTATTTCCAGGATGCGCTTCCGGGATTTGCTCAGGGCGATTCGTATAAACTTTGGTATGACCTTCAAGGCCCCGATTTCATCGAAGGAAAATTCGGCCATGCCTTGGAATTTGACGGGAGAAATGATTATCTTGAAATTCTGGATTCAAGCGTTTTGGAAGGTTTCGATTCGGTTACTCTTGAGCTTTGGTCTTACCAGACAGGAGGTTATAATGACCAGGGTATACTTGGAGACGACTGGATTACGCTGAGAGCCTCTGACGGGGCTAGTCTTTACCTCTACAATTCAAGCGGGGGCGGCAGCGGTTACATAGGTCAAGTTGACCTGACGAAAGGCAGCTGGCACCACATCGTCGTCACTTATGACAAAAATCAGCCAAGTGACAACATGAAGTTTTATGTTGATGGCAATCTGCAGAGTTACAAGAATTTCTCAGGTTCTCTGCGAAGCGGAGGCTCTTCGCTGAAAATAAGCACGAAACCCGGTTCTGCGAAATTATGGGAAGGAAAAATAGATGAAGTCAGAATTTGGAAACGCGTCTTATCAGAGGAAGAGATAATGGCTTCTTACAATTCATGCAATTACGGCCTTTACCATAATTTTACAAGCCTCGCAAACGGAAACTACCAGTACTATGCTTCAGTCGCGGACGGTTCCGGAAACTACACACAGACGGAAACGAGAACAATAACAGTAAATACTTGAGGGTTAAATAATGAAATATAAAATTTCGGACAAGCAGAAAAACTTTGCATTGGTTTTTATTCTGCTTCTAATTTTCGTTCTTGTTTCTGAGAACGGAGAAGAAAATTTGACAGGAATTGCGTTCAGGGAAATTACTTCCGCTTTTTTGGAGGGAAATGGTCTGTCCGGTCCGCTTGGCGATAGCCCCGGTTTCAACTTCACCCCGCCGACGCAGCCCAATGGGACAACGATAAACGAAAACTGGGCTGAAGTGAATCTGACTGTCACCGAGCAAAACCTGAGCAGTTTAAAATTGGTTTGGAACTTTACGGATTACAAAATCTTTGATGACTCGCTGGTTTTGTTAATGAACTTTGACAATAACTCTGCGATAGGGGAAAACTCAACCCGCTTCGTTGACATTTCTTCCTACGGCAATAACGGGAATTGTTCCGGTTCTACATGCCCCAGTATTGTAACAGGAAAATACGGGAAAGCCATGAATTTTGACGGAAGCAACGACTATGTTGACTGTGGGAATGGGGCAAGTCTTAACATCACGAATGAAATCACCATCGAGGCTTGGGTAAAATACGGGGTCCTTAACGGTTCAACCAGAATAGTGGGCAAGTCGCGGACCACGGCTTATGCCTTAAGAATATCATCAGGCGGCTTCATAGAGCTTGCGGCTAATTTTGGCGGGGTCGCGCAGACTCCCGGTAGTTCTTCCAGTGGCTTTAGCCAGGGAGAGTGGGGTCACGTTGCGGTCAGTTACAACGGAAGCTTAATCAGGTATTACATCAACGGAAATGACGCGGGCAGCGTAGTTCCCACTACCATCGGTCCAATCGGGACCAACAGTAATCCTTTGGTAATAGGTGCAGAAAGTCCGGGGACAAACTACTGGTTCAACGGTTCCATAGACGAAGTCCGTATATACGACCGCATCTTGAGCCCGGAAGAAATCAAAACACGTTATCACAGCACGTTTCAAAAATACAGTCCAGGCGACTGGGACTTTTACTGCAACATGACAGACTTGGCGGAAGGAACCTATGCTTATTATGGGTGGGCCAACGACACGGCAGGAAATTCGGCTTCATCAGAAACGAGATTTCTAAATATGGACATTCCGCAGAGCATAATAGGTCCTCTCGGCGCAGGAGGATTTGCCGGCGAGCCTTCAGAATGGGACTATTCACCCTACATACAAAATCCTGGCAACGTGGTCGGAAGCAGTAACGACTCACGAATAACCTGGAACGGATTGACGGCTACCATGAACTATCCGCAGCCTGGAGACTACGCGGTAAACTTCACTTTTACCCCTCCTTTCGGAGACACGTTATCGGGAATAGCGAGGGTGAGGATTGTCCAAGAAATCGAGTGGGTTAACTATCCCAGGGTGATGTGGACGCTTATGGTGAAGGACGATGCCAGGGACGGCAGTCCCAACGGGAACAAGACCATCGAGGCGATGCATGACGTGGGCGCAAACACACTTGGAGTTTTCATGCCAGGCGAGACAAGATACAACAACATGATTTCCCTTCTCAACCAGACCAACAACTCTGACCTGAAAATTTGGCCAACGCTTTCTCCGCACTGCGACGACTTTTACGGCTCTCCCTGCTACCTTTACGGGGGAGATTATCCGGCATGGGGGGAGCATTTTGCCAACCTATCCCTACAATATCCGAGCATACAGGCATGGGCCATAGACGACATGAACCCCAGTAGGTACCCGATTTTCACTCCACAGTACGTGAGGAACTTCACCGACGCGGCCAGGAGGGTAAACCCAAATCTTAGATTCTTCCCCACTTGGTACTTCCATATAGAACTAGCCTCCTATGAGCTTTTAGACGACCCCGAGTGGAGAGACGTGGTAGAACAGACAGGTCTTTGGTATTGGAACTCCTACACAGGTTCTCCCAACTTGACGGAGTTGCAGGACTATCTTGATCTGGCAAATGAAAAGGTACCGCCAGCCCAGTTCTATAGCGGAATATACCCCATGGAAGAAGCCGAATATCCATACGACGAAAACCTCACCGAAGACATGATAAACATGGCTGTGGAAAACTCGGACGGCGTGGCTGTGTACAATCTCGCCCTGTGGGCGCAAGACCTAGATTACTTCTACAACGCCACCATATTTCAGCAACCGTCAAACAACGACCCTTCGTTCCAGTACAGGCTGGGCCTCATACCAGGTTGCTACGGCACTTTTAAAGGCTGGTACCAGGCCTTAGAGCAAAACGTTTCCCTACCTCCTTCCATTGACAACGCCAGCATTTCCTTCGAAACCAGGGACTCAAGAGGCTCGAGCAACTTGACAAGCTACCATTTCAAGCAACTCGCGGTAGGCAACCAGGTTATTTGGGACGTGGACATCGCCTCGGATGGAACGCAGACGGACAATATAACCAAGGATTTGGAACCCTACTTGTCAGGCAACCAAACAACCCTGCAAATCCGCATATATGACAAGTCGTCTGTGTCATGTTTCGATGTGAGCCTCTACGTGCGCAACATCAGTATAATGATAAACGGCCAGCCGGTCCAGAACAACTGGACTTTCCATGGCGATATAGATAACATCTCCCGCCACACAGACACCTATGCTCTTGTCAAGCAGGTCTTTGAAACACCTTCGCTGTTGAGGATGGGATACAACACTATCTATCCCGACGGATTCGCTAAAAATACATATGACGCCCAAGAAACAAGCATAAGGGTGGCGCCTTCTAATAAAACAAACGTTACAGTCAACTACTTCAACCTGTCCAAACCTGCCGGACAAACCATGATAAATTTCACTGTTTCAGCAGACGAAGGAAACGTTGATTTCACGGTCTGCAATCTGACTGAGGATAATTATGAGATAAAGAAAGATTCAATTCACTTCACGAATAGTCAAGCAAATTCTAGCGGCTGCATTCAGTTCAGCGATTCTGGCTGGAGCGAGCACGAGTTCACGATTAGTCTTGTTGAAAATCCTCCCGACGGAGACGGGCAAGGAACTGTTAGTATAAACTCGGAAGTTGTTTTCTTGGTTGGGAATGAAAATTATACCGTAAACCAGACCATGAATTTCAGCAGCATAACGATATCCTCCGATTACATCACTTTTGATAATGTTAGTTTCTTTGTTTCTTCCCCAAACGGTATCAAAATAAAAATTGTTTACGTAAACGATGACATTCTGGGCGCTAGTGATGGAGAAAAGGTCCTGCAATTCTATGCAAACACCACAAGCGGAAACGTGGTTTTTGACCTTTCTGGTTTTCCTTATAGCACGAACTACACGGTAAAGAGGGGTGGAGCCACGATAGCCAGTCCCATGGCCAACAGTTCAGGTTTCGTTTCATTCAACAACACCGTTTGGAGCGAGCAGAACTTTGAAATATTCCAGAGCGGCCAGGTTGGTTCAACTACAACCACATCCAGTTCCTCTTCGAGCAGTTCATCTTCTTCTTCAACTACTTCCAGCACTTCTACAACAACTTCTTCTACGTCCAGTTCTACAACCACAACTTCATCCACTACAACAACCTCACTTACCTCTTCAACTTCTTCCACTTCAACTACCACCACCGTTCCGCCATCTTCCACCTCTACTTCAACAACCAGTTCAACCACTACCACCGTTTCGTCGTCTTCCACCACAACTTCTTCCAGTTCTTCCGTTACAACCACCGTTCACAGCGGTGGCGGCGGGGGCGGTGGCACGACCACGACTGTCCCGGCTAATACAACAGCCGAAGTTTCGGAAAAGGAAGTTGTAATAAACCTGACCATCGGAGAAACGGAGACCAAGTCCGTGGACATAGGAAACTGGGACGGAAAGGTGGACAGAATCGTTTTGAAGGCGGCCAGGCCTGTGTCTAAGGGAAAGATAATCATGAAAAAATTGGAGCCATCCGAAGTCTGGGAAGTTCCGCAACTCTCAGAAAAAGGCTGGCAGTTATATCGCTATCTGAATATAGACACAAACATCAACGCTACCAGCGTCACGCTTTACTTCTCGGTTGAAAGGAGCTGGATTGAGGAAAATTCTGTGGAAAGCATAAGCCTGTGGAAATATGACAGCGGATGGAAAAATATAGGCACGCAGAAAACAGGGGAGAGCGGGAACAAGGTAAACTACAGCTCCAATCTAACCGGTTTCTCTTACTTTGCCATCGCAGGAAAGATAGTCGAATCGACTCCTGAAAGTACAACCACGATAGTAGAAAAAGAAAACGCCTGCGGAAACGGCGTTTGCGAACCTGGAGAAACAGGGATTTGTCTTCAAGACTGCAAGATTCAAGAAAAAGGATTGGAAACGGTTTGGTTAGCGGGAATTTTGGCGACAATCATAGCAATTATGATAATATTGAACAAATCCAGATTCAAGAAAAAGGTGAAAATAAATCAGATATACTCAAGCCCGGAGAAGTATCTTGGAAAGAAAGTTTTGATTGAATGCGTTCTCACACCCTTACAATACCTGCAGGACAGAGGCCTGACAATCTACTCAATAAGAGACTCCACGGGAGAAATACGCGGAATAAGCAGTTATTCCGGATACGAGGGGGAGGGAACTGTGGAGGGAATGGTAAGGAAAAGCGGGAATGAATTGTACATAGAGCTATGATTTCAAGGTATAATTTTTGAAACCGAATAAATTATATAAGACAATTTGCACTATAATTCATAAAACAGGGGGTGTTGTTATGGAAGAAACAATCAAAAACCTGACAAAGGCTTTTATCGGAGAAAGCCAAGCCAGAAATCGTTATACTATTTATGCGAGAATCGCTCAGAAGGAGGGCTTTGAACAGATTTCTGATATTTTTCTGCAGACAGCTGAGCAGGAAAGGGAGCACGCCAAGTGGCTTTTCCGCCTGATTAACGACCTCAAGAAGAAGAGTAACGAGAAATTAAATCCCATAAAGGTTGAGGCAGAGGCGCCCACGACTCTCGGAGACACAAAGGAGAATTTGAAAGGGGCGATAACGGGAGAGAATTACGAATACAGGGAAATGTATCCGGAATTCGCCGACGTGGCAGAGAAGGAGGGCTTCCCCGAGATAGCCAAGAGGCTCCGGGCGATAGCTATCGCTGAGAAGCACCACGAGGAGCGGTACAAAAAAATATTTAAGGAAGTGGAAGACGGAACTGTTTTCAAGAAAAGGGAAAAGATAGTCTGGGTATGCAGGAAGTGCGGCTACATGCACGAGGGAAAGGAGCCTCCCGAAGCTTGTCCGTCCTGCGGGCACGAGAAGGCCTACTTTGAACGTCAGTGTGAAACTTATTGAGGGAAAATATGGAAAAGATAACAACAATCATGCTTTCGTTAGTTGTGTTAGCCTTTTTCATATCCGCCTATTTCTATCCGCAAATGCCCGAAAGAATGGCAACGCACTGGAACGAAAGGGGGGAAATAGACGGTTACATGCATAAGTTCTGGGGATTGTTACTGATGCCTTTCATAACCCTCGGAATGATAGGTTTGTTTTTCGTTTTGCCGAAGATAGATCCGCTGAAGAAGAACTATGACAAATTCAGGAGCTATTACAATGGTTTGATTCTCGTAATCATCGGTTTTCTTTTTTACATACACTTGGTTTCAATAGCCGCAAATCTCGGTTTCGTTTTCAATATGACCTATTTCATAATGCCTCCAATTGCTCTTTTGTTCCTTTTCATAGGGTTCATGCTTCCCAAAGCCAAGAGGAACTGGTTCGTCGGCATAAGAACGCCATGGACTCTGAGCTCGGACAGAGTCTGGGGCAAGACCAACAGGCTGGGAGGCAGGCTGTTCATTGTTTTGGGAGCTTATCTTATTATTATGCTTTTGTTTTATGACTTGGTTTTGGAGCATTTCTTTTGGATAATCATAGGGCCAATAATTCTTCTGACATTATTCCTTTTTGTTTACTCCTATTACGAATATTCAAAGGAGGGAAAGAAATGACTGAAAAAATAGCGTTCTGTGGACTGAATTGCAGTTCCTGTAATGCCTTTATTGCTTTCAAGACTAACGATGAGAAGTTAAGAGAAATCACAGCAAAAAAATGGAGTGAAGATTTTGGGCACAATAATCCTCCTCTTAGACCTGATGATATCAATTGCACGGGCTGTCTTTCAAGGAAAGAACCGTTATTCATGCATTGTAATGTATGCGAAGTCAGGAGGTGTGGCTTGAAGAAAAAAATAAAGAACTGCAGAGATTGTGAAAATTATAAATGCGACATGCTTAGAAAGTTACAGAAAATTATTAAATGAGGTGAAAAATGACCGAGCTAAAGGAGATTTACAGGTGCAACATTTGCGGCAATATAGTGGAAGTTTTGCATGCAGGAGTTGGGGAACTGGTCTGCTGTGGGCAGCCGATGGAGCTTCTCAAAGCCAAGAAAGAGGACGAGGGAAAGGAGAAGCACGTTCCGGTAATAGAAAAATCCGAAGAAGCTGTGATGGTAAAGGTAGGCGAAGTGCCGCATCCGATGGAAAAGAAGCACTATATAGAATGGATAGAGATAATAGCCGACGGAAGGGTTTACAGGGAATACTTGAAGCCGGGAGATAGTCCGCGCGCAGTTTTCTACCTGAAAGCAAAAAACGTGAAGGCAAGAATTTACTGCAACATACACAGCTTGTGGGAATCCGTGTAGAAAACAAGAAGAACTTGAGTTTTGGATAGTTCTCAACCTAAAAGTTTTTCGAGATTGCGCTTTGATTTGTTGTAAATTTCTTCGTGTAAATTATTTCCTTGGGAATCTATTGTTACAATTACTGGAAGGCCTTTTGCCTTCAGTTCCCAGATTGATTCCACCATGCCAAATTCCGGTTTATAAGCTCTTATAACGCTTAATTTTTCTGCCAAAAGTGCCGCCGCCCCGCCAGTTGCAAGAAAATAAACAGCGCCCACGTCTTGCATGGCTTTCTGAGTTCTCTTGTCCATGCCTCCCTTTCCGATCACCCCTCGTATTTTATAATTCTGAATTATTTCTGGTTCTATATAGTTCATTCTAGCAGAAGTGGTCGGTCCAGCAGAAATGATTTGATTATCTTTGACAAGAGGTCCGCAATGATAAATAAAACAGTTTTCCAATTCAAACTCCGATTTTTTGCTTTCTTTCATAAGGTCTAAAAGCCATTTATGCGCCCTGTCTCTTGCTGTATAAATCTTTCCGTATATTTCAACATCATCTCCGACTCTCAATTTTCTAATTTCTTTTTCCGTACACGGAGATTTTATTCTCATATAAGAATCTCACCCGTCCTTCCTGCCCAACAGAGGTATGAAAGACCGACAAAATAACTGGCGGCATGTCTTGGTACTGAGCAGGCCTTTACTCCCAAGATTGTTGTTTTGCCCCCAACACCCATTGGTCCTATCTCCAAACTGTTTATATCGTCTTTCAGCTTTTCTTCGAATTCCGCTAGAATATTGTTCTCGTTTTTATCGTACAAGTCTCTGAGCAGCATTTCCTTTGCTCTTTTAAGGTTGTAATCTTGGGAGCCGCCAATGCAAATCCCGACGATTCCTGGAGGACATGATTGACCTTGCATTTCAAAAACGGCTTTCAAAACCTCTTCTCTCACTCCATCTAAGTTTCTGTATTTTGGTGTCAAAATTCTGCCCCCGTTTTCCGACCCGCCGCCCTTAAGCAAAAGATTTATTTTGGTATAATCTTCGTTCCATTCTTCAAAATGGATTTCTGGGAAATTCCCAACGTTTTCTCCTGTAATGGGGTCGTAGGCGCTAGGTCTTAAAATAACTTTTTCCGTAGCAATTTCCGTAGCTTTAAAAATGGAGTCTCTTATTTTCAATTCGGATAAATCTTTATTTCTTTTTATGAAGAATGTAGGGGTTCCCGTATCTTCACAAACAGGTTTTCGTTTTTTCTCCGCTATCTTTACGTTTTCTATTATTTGCTCCAGTTGACGATATGCGTAAGGGTCTCTTTCCTCCTCTAAGGAATCGTTTAAAGCGCGAATTACGTCTGGGCGTATTTTTACTGTCGTATCTTCGTACAGTTCAACGATTCGGTTAACAATGTCCATAGTAAAAATTTTTCACGAAAAGATTTATAGTATCAAATCAATTAATTAAGCAGGTATGCATGGTTCTAGTAGAAGTTATATCAAATTTCTTTAGAAGACGCTTTACAGTCAGATATCCAAAGGAAAAAACAAGACTACCCAAGGATTTCAGGGGTCCCGTGGCTTGGAACAGGAACACTTGCATTTTCTGCGGCTTGTGCGCAAAGAACTGTCCGGCTTTCGCTATAACCATGAGCAAGGAAAAACGCGAACTGAGCGTGGATCCCTACAAGTGCATAACCTGTCAGGTATGCGAGGAGAACTGTCCGACCAAACCAAAGTCCATCTACCTGACAGAAAAGCTGCACGTTAGCAAGGTGAAAAAATGAAACATGAAAAATCCGCGGGAGCGATTGTTTTCAGGAAGGACAAGAACGTGGTTTATTACCTTCTTCTTGATTACAAGCGCAAGATAGAATATCTGAACTTTCCCAGAGGGAACATAGAGGAGGGCGAGAGCGAAAAAGAAACGGCACTCAGGGAAATAAAGGAGGAGACGGGACTGGACGTACAACTAATAGAAGGCTTCAGGGAAACTATGCATTGGTTTTACAGGAAGGAGGGTGACACTGTAAGCAAAAACGTGATTCTTTTCTTGGCGGAGGCGAAGACTGATAAAGTCAAGTTGTCCGAAGAGCATGTGGGTTACGAGTGGCTCACTTTTGAAAAAGCCATAGACAAGCTGAATTTCGACAACTCCAAGGAAGCTCTGAGAAAGGCTCAGGACTTTCTCTCTAATCTGGAAAAAAGAAGCCTGAAAAGGTGGGCCTGACGTCTAAATTCGTCGTTCATAAACATGCGGCCTCGCACCTTCACTATGACTTTCGGCTGGAACTGGACGGCGTGCTGAAAAGCTGGGCCGTGCCTAAGGGAATTCCCACCGAGGAAGGAACAAAACACCTGGCAGTCCAGGTCGAAGACCACGACTTGGACTATGCTAATTTTGAAGGAACCATTCCGGAGGGCTACGGCAAAGGCAAGGTCGAGATTTGGGACAAAGGAACTTTCGAGGTGGAAAGCAGGAAACCGGAGAAGATTGTTTTCGTTCTGCACGGGAAGAAACTCAAAGGACGTTACACAATCCTGAAATTCAGGCCTGGGAAGGAGTGGCTCCTGTTTAAGGCGAAGGAGAAATAATCATTTGTAGATGCTTTTTCTATGACCAACTTTCAATACTAAGATTAGAAACCTTTCTTTTTCAATATCCATTATAATTCTGTAATCCCCAACCCTGAGCTTGTAGGCGGGGTCTCCCATGAGTTTTGTTACGTAATTTTCAGGCTTTATTCTTATTCTTTCAATTGATGAAATTATTCTCTCCTGAACGTTTTTCTCAAGTTTCTTTAATTGTTTCAAAGCTTTATTGCTAAAAAGAACATCATACATCCATTTTCAGCTCTTTTTTTACTTCAGAAAGATTGTGAAATTTGCCTGATTTTATTTCTGCGCGGGCTTCTTCGATTTCCTTTTTAGTTTCCATGCTTATTTCCTTCGTATCTTCTATCAAATCCCAGATTACTTCCTCATAGGTCTCTCTTTCAATAAACTTTCTTTTTGTTAATTCTCCTTTCAGTCCCGAACTTATTTGAATTGTAGTTTCCATAGTGAACTATGGTATATTATAGTATATAAAGCTTTGTGTTCAAGACGAAGGAGAAATAGAAGAGAACAAACCCACAAATCTTGACTTGAATTTTAGATAATATTTTTTCCATTCCGGGTCGAATTTCTCGTAATGGCATTTTACAGGTTTGTTGGTTTTTACAGCATATTCAAGCTCGTCAAGCGTTCCTTCAGATATGCCGAAGAGCCAGAATTCATCGCAGATTTTTATGGACCTCTTGCAGAAATCCATGGTCTTTTCCCTTCCGACGGGACCGCCTTCAAATCTGTCGTATTCAAAGGCCTGAAAAGGATGGAAAGGTCCGAGACCCTGTTTCGTCACGAAGTCCATTATTTCCTTCTTTTTATCGGCCATTCTTGCGGGAGTTGCACATATCAGTTTGGCCATAAAATCATTCCAGGGTTTTCAGGAATTTCAGCAGTTTCGGGTGCAGGGAAGTAGTGAAATATTTCTTTACTTCTGTGGGTCTGACCCACTTCAGTTCCACAAGCTTGTCCCCGGCCTTTTCTTTCCCACCGGAAATCTTGGTTAAGTAGTAAACAGACAGGAATTCTCTTTTTTCGGGGTAAGTCTTGGCAAAAACCAGTTTTTTCACCTCAACTTCAAGTCCAGTTTTCTTCCTTACTTCTTCCTTCAGATAAGTTTCCAAATCTTCTTCATAGCCGGGCCTACCGCCAGGAAAGCACCAAGTCAGCTCCTTGACGTAAGGGTCTTTCTCCCTTCTTCCAATCAGGATTTTCTTGGTTTTCGGGTCATAAACGATAGCTAGAACGTTCACTAAAAATACTCCTTTGTCAAATTCTAACCAGTCCATGAATAATATTATTTCTTTTTAAGCATTTAATATTTTCTTTACGATTTTTTCCGCCTTGTCCACGGCTTCAAGGATTTCTTCCGAGGGTTTGCAACAGAACTCAAGGGACTTGGGCTCGGCCGCGACGAAGTAGGTTTTTCCCGGGTTGAGTGTTTCTATGACCAGAGGAAGGGGGAATTTGTGCGTGCTGGGCTGGTTTATTATTTTGGTCGGGTTGATAAGCTTCACGGACCCGGGCTTTCTGCCGAGAAGGGCCGTGTCTATTATTACGAGGATTTCTGGCCGCTCCTTCACTTTTCCTATGAAATTTTCCGGGTCTTCCCCGAACCAAAATTCCGCATTTATTCCGGATTCCCTGAGTTTTTCTACAACGAGAGGGCCGAAGGCATCGTCGCCCATCATCCTGTTTCCCACGCCCAGTATGAGCATCATGTATTTAAATTATCATGAGAAAATAAAAACATGAATGTCGAGGAAGGAGTCATTTGCGAGGTCTGCGGAGACAAGGCCAAGGTAAAGATAGGAAAAAGCAGGATAAGGGAAGTGAAACTCAATCCTGCGGAAGGCTACCAGGAAGGGGACACAGTAAAGGTCTTGATGGGACTTGTTGTATGCAAGGCTTAGTTTTTATGATAAGTAAAAAACTTTTGTGCTATTCAGCCCCCTGCGCCAAGAATCGTTTAAACTCAGGATTAATGGATGAAAAGGACTACAATCTTTACATGAGCGCTCTCAGGGGAGAAGGGGATTTCCCCCCAGAAAAATTCAGGAAATATTTTTCAGGCGTTTGCGAAAATCTGAACCCCGAAAAGGCCACGGACAACGAGATAAGGGATTACTTCTTCGGACAACACAATGAAAGAAGCATGGAATATTGCCACGTAATTGAATGTGAGGTCGTAAGACTGGCGAAGGAAAAGGCTGTTGTAAGAAGATTTGACAACAAAAAAGAATTGAAGGCTTTCATTTACACGGAAAAACCAAAACGGGGAGAGAGAGTTGTTTTTCATATAGACGGTATAGTTGATATACTCGACTAAAAGGTCTTAAAACCGATTTAAAAGGCTTTAAACCTCCAATATTTAAATATAAGTCTGACCTTCTTTTTTAATAGGTGAAAAAATGGCAATCGAATTTCTATATTTGGGAGTAGTATGCCTTTTAGTGCCAGTTTTCGCAGAATATGCAAAAATCAGGAAGAATGCAGAAAAGGCATTCAACTGGATAGCAATTGCAGGAATTTCATTCATTCTTGCCACAGCGTTCGGAATAACGCTCTGGACAACCTACATACCACAGTTGGCGCAATACGGAATGTGGCTCTTTGAGTTCATAGGATGGATTTTCATCCTGATAGGTTCAGTACTGGCAATAGTAGCTTTCATGAAGAAATAAAAGGCTCTTTTTCTTTTATTTTCATTTTATTGTCATTTTAAAGGTTGTCCTGTTTATCTTTCCACATTTCTTGCAGAATATTTCCACGGTCTGGTTTTTTTCCTTGCCTCTCAACGTATGAGGATTGAGAGTTGGTATGAGTATCTCTGTTCTCGTTTCCGTGGAACCGCATCTCTTGCAGCTTCCCAAATCTTCAAAAATAAGTATCATTCAACCCCCCACTTACACCCTAAAATTTGGTTTCAGGTGTATATAAAGCTTTAGAGGCATTTAAATCTTTATTTGGGCCTAAAAAAGCTCTCAAAAGGCTAATTTTAAAACATTAGTTTAACACACCTTAAATAAAATAATACCAGTTAACGAACATTGAAGTTCCTATCACAAGAAATATAATACAATACAACAAGAAGCCAAATTTTACATACTTGTTTTTTGAGGAAACTTTTCCCATAAACCAAAATATAGGCAAAAGTGTTAAAGAATATCTTACGAAACTTGGTATTGAATTGGAAAACAGATAAATAAGGAAAAGGATTGTAAAATAAATTAAATACGGATACAGTGATTTTTTCCTTAAAAAATATTTTAAAGAGAGTAAATATAGTAAAATGGAAAATAAAATTGTTATTTGATTTATTATTTCTAAATCCATAATGAATCCTATGGGGTTTGAGAGTTTATTTTGCCAGTATACGGATTTTGATAGGAAGTATATGAAGAGATTTCCTGTATTAAAATAAGAATATAAGAAGAAAATAATTGGTGAAAAGAAAATAAGAATAGACGAAATAAAATATTTTCTTTCCCTACTTTTCAAAAATTTGTATATAAATGGTATGAAAATAAGAAATCCTACGGGTCTGGTAATACCGGATAGTATAGCCAATGGAACTGAAATTTTTAGATCACCTCTTTCAATGTAGTAAATGGAAGAAACTATAAGAAGTAAAAATATACTTTCAGAATAAACAGCTGAAAAGAAAACAGAAGAAGGGAAGAAACAAAAGAAAATCGTAGAAATGAAAGATATTTTTTCATTTTCGAAAAAAAGTTTCGTTAGTTTATAAAAATAATATACAACTGGAAAAAATAGTATATTGCTAATAAAAAAACCACTAATGACTGCGGGGTCTGGAACATTGAATATGGAGAGTATGTGATAAGGAACTTTAACTAGAAGAGAATATAGAGGGTAGAAACCCCAGTAAATTAGTTCCGTATACCCATGAACTGCTATATGTGAATAATAAGAACTATCCCATACTGCAAAAAGTTTGAAAAAAGGCAGCGGAGATCTCCAAGGAATTGATTCTTTGAAAATTATAAAATCGCTGATTATTGCTGTTATAAATACCAAAAATCTTGAAAGTAGAGCAATTAAAAATATTTTTTTAATCTCTTTGCTCATAAATTTATTTAATTTCAATTTCTGTAAAAGCAAAACTTAAACACCTACTATCATGTGAACCCTCAATTATATCTGGGATATCACATCCTTCTGAACTTATTAAATTTATAATATTCTTACCCTCCTTCAAGTTCATTTCAATAATCAGGTTCTTTTTATTGAGCGATATTTCGTACTCTCCGACGGTTTCTCCGTTTAGGTTTACCATAAGTTTTCTTGGCTTATGATAAGCTCGCAACTCCAAAAAAAGTTTCATTTTTTCATCCTTTTCTTTATAAATCATCAAAGAAGCGTTATTAGACATCCACCTCCATGAGAGGCCATAAACAGCCTCTTCCGTAAACCAGTTTTCTCCGAAAAGAATATTATTCTCGATTTTTTCCCAATAGAGAGGGGGGTATGCTAAAGAGAAACTCAGACACCTTGGATCATTTTTATTTTCAACCTTTTGGACTACATCACAACCTTCTTCTGAATAAAACCTTATTTTTTCAAAGCTATCGTTCTCTACGAAAGGTATTATTAATGTTCTACTTCCGATCACATTTTTGAAAGTGAAGTTAGAGTGATTTAGGTAAACTACTAGAGTTCTCGGCTTGAAATAAACCCAGACGTAAAATCCTATAGGTTTATCATAACCTTTAGGAACGAAAAGCGATATTGTTGCGTTTTGAGACATCCACCTGTAATGTGTAGATTCACCCACAGATTCTGTAATTTCTTCCTGATGCCAATTGGATTCGAAGGTCATCGAAGAAAAGTTGAAAAACAAAAGAGGAATGAGTATCACAAATGCAATTAGAGGCAGAACATGAAATTTTTTCAATTTATTTGAAATCTCCGGTTTGAATATGATTAAAAATGATAATAGTATCAAATAAAGTGGGATTAATCTAACGTTCAGGTTAAAAAATCCGAATTCGCTCTTAAAGAGGGGAATTTCTTTTAGAGGGGTAATTCCCATCTCGCCTATGGGATATCTTATATCAAAATTTCTGTGTGGGTCTAAAATACTCTCTATAACCATACTCCGGGGTCCGTTTATAAAAAATTCAGGAAGATAGTGTGTGAAAATTGGATTTCCTATAGTCTCCAAAGAATTCATCTTTTCAAAATATTCTGCTTTCGGGTATAGAGTTGTATGTTCTATTATATCATCTTCAACTTGCTGTAATCCAATAAAGTTCACAAGAATAGAAAGAGAAAGTAAAATAATTATAATTCTTTTGTCTAACTTTTTTATTGTCATAAGAATAGGAAGCATCAGGAAGGGTATTGCCGGCATAAGATGTCTAGGACCAAATACGGCTCCTCCGTACCAACTCCAGAACATGGAAAATATCAGAACCATAGAGAGTAAAGAGTAAAGGGCCAAAATACTTTCATCTTTATTCTTCCTGAAAAGATATAAAAATCCTGGTATAGAGAGTAGTAAAACAGGATAGTAAAAAAAGAGCCCTCGATATGGGTAGAAAAGAAGTTTCATTGATATGAACGGATTGGGTAGGGATGATATAAATCCCATCTTATTTGTCAATCCCATATCAGTCCATACTTCTGGATCAGTGTGTGAATATCCAAAAGAAAGGGGGTTATCGAATATAGCATAGTTGTATATGAGATAAGGAAACGTACCTAAAAAGGCAAAAAGAATAAATATTGTTATTTTTTTCTTGTCTATTCTGAAACAGTAAAAAAGAATACCCACGAAGATGAAAAAGGCGGATAATCCAAAAGAAATAGCGAGTCCAGAGGTAAAGCCAGCAATTATAAAGTATATGTTAGATTTTTTACGTTCCTTTTTACATTTGAAAAGTAGGTAAAAGCTAAAGAAACAGAGAAATGTTGCAATCGAATGGCTTAGAAAAACAAGAGCATATTGAAAGGCAAGGCTTCCTAAACCATAAATGACAATTATAAATAATCTTTCATCCTCCTTTTTCGTAAAATATTTTGATATCCTATATAAAAGTAAAATAGTAAGAGCAGTGAATAAACTGGAAGTGAATATTGTGACGAGGAACATAGAAAAAGCATTGAAGAATGATAAACTTACATCATTGCAAATTTTTGTTTTTCCTATATCTCTACATTCATATTGGCTAGAATCTCTATCTGCTTCCTTAAAGGGTTCTGGAAAAACTATATTATAAAACACTTTCCATGAGGCATAAATAGGTATGGAAATAAGGGATATACTGGGTTCCTTCTCACAGTAATAATGACCTTTATAATAAGCCCTGTCTGCAGTATTGTTGGCATAGTCATCAATTTCTAATTTTCCTCCGTCTACTATAGAACGTGTCAAATTAAATCTGCTGTTCTCGTCCCAACCCCACCAATGTGTGAAAAGAGCAAATATGATAAAAAATATTAAAAAAATCTTAATTTCTCTTTTTTCTAAAATACACATTTTTTCAACCTTTTTTAAAATTTAACTATTTATTTAAAAATAACTTGTTTTGCATCTATGGCATCTTTGACAAAATTGAGGTATATCATTTTTTAGTCTGTATCTAAAATTTCTATATTCTTTTCCTTTCCAAATAGATTCAAAATTTTTATGAAATATATTACCAAAGTTTATCTTATTGAAATCCGACTGCATGCAACAGGCGGTTACGTAACCTTCTACGGTCACATAAGTTCCAATCCAAGGCCATTTACATTTCCTTTTAATATGATTTATAGGTAACAAAATTCTAGAATTTATTCCACTTTCTTTCGATTTTTTTGATACTTCTAATACAGTTTTTTTAATTTCTTTCGTGAGTTTTAATTCATTTCTAAGATTAAAAAATATGTCGTTTATTTTAAACCTTTCACAGAAATCTATCATATTCATTAATTCAGAAAGGTTTTCTTCCATAACAACAGTGAATATTTCTGTGTTAAAATTAAGTTCATCTTTCATATTGCTTATTGTTTCTAAATTTTTAGTAATTTCCTTGAATTTTCCCCCTCTTCTTATTCTCTCATAGTTTTTTTTCGATGGGGAGTCTATTGATATGCCCAAATGGTTTAGGCCAGAATCGTTTAGTTTTCTTAAAAGGGGTTTTTTAATGAGTAGGCCATTAGTTATTATACTTGTTTTTATGTTCTTTTCACTAGAGAATTTTATGAATTTTATTAATTCCCTATTGAGAAGAGGTTCTCCAATTCCTTGAAATCTAATAAAACGAAGCTCTTTAAACTGGGTTATTATATACTTAAAATCTTCAAAGGTCATATCCTTTTTAGATTTGGTCAGATTACACATTATACATTTAAGATTACACTTCGTGGTGGGTTCTATTTGTAAAAAAATTGGTTCATTAGGAATCATAGGTTCCAATACAAAATCTAAAAATTTTTTTGTAAAAAAGAAAAAATTATTCAATTTTAAAAAATCCTTTCCCATTAGATTTATTTTTTCATACATATTTTTTTAACCTTAATCGGTTCTTGTGACAACTTTCTTTCGCTGAATATTCCGTATAAAAGTCCCATACCATAAGAAATGTGTAGGATAAAGTAAGATAAAGGAACACTAAAAATATAAAGAGGATTAAAATTCTTAAACGAGAATAAAAAAGCGTAATAAAGTACGAGTATAATGTATGATATTAGGGGTAAAATCGAAACAAATCCAAAAAAATTGTAGAGAAAAGGAGTTAAAATAAGATATAAAAGAAATGCGGTGGGCATAAAAAAATACGGATTAAAGGATTTTGGTCTTATGATGAAATGTCTCATTCTACCTCTCCCATAGTTAAATATTTGTTTAGAAAACCCCAATAGAGTTTTGCGGGGTTCGTGGAAGACAATTAAATTGGGGTCGTAAATAATTTTTCTTTTGGCTTCAAACAACCTACTAAATAGTTCGTTTTCTTCATTAGGATGTAGGTTTTCATTAAAAAGTTTGCCTTCTAACATAAATTTTTTTGCTACGTTTTTTCTCAAACCAAAATTACAAAGTATAAAATCGTTTTCTTTTCCCTCACCTTTTTTGGGTTTATACCTATATCTCATCATACCCGAACCTAAAAAACTTGAAAGAACTGAATGGAAGGTCTTTTGAATCAAAGAAGAACTTTCTGGATTTATAGCAGGACCTCCCACACCGTCTATATTTTTTTTAAAATCTTTTAATAAAAACTGAAAAATATCTTTTTGGGGATAAGAGTCGCTATCTAAAAAATATATTATATCTCCTCTCGACTTTTTTATGGCTTCGTTTCTTTGTTTTGAAGGATTTTTTCCCTCTGCAAATATAATTTCCAATTTATTAGGATATTTTGTTTTTTTTAGATTTCTTAAAAAAATATCTATATTTTCTCTTGGTGATATGGGAATAATTAAACTAATTAGTGGTTTCATACATATCATAATCTTTCGATATTAATATCCTTAAAGGAAAAAGTCAGACATCTCATATCTCCTTGCCATGCTTTTATGATTTCCGGAATCTGGCATTCCTGCACAGAATGTAATTTTATTTCATTGAATCCTGGTTTTAGATTTATTAAAGTGCTTTTTTTCTCACCAAACCATTCATAATCTGGCACTTGGATTTTTTCTTTCAGTTCGTTGTTAAAATATATTTCCAAATCTCTTTCTTTGGCTAATGATCTGACTTCGAAAGAAAGTTCAATTTCTTTGTTTTTATTTTCTTGATTGTAAATCAATAAAGTTGCGTTATTTGACATCCATCTATATCGCATATTATCATAAATCTCTTCATCAAACCAGTTATTTTCAAACATAATTTTATTTTTTAAGTCAAATTTACAAATAGGTAATTTGGAGTTATATTTACAGTCAGATTCTTCCAAAAAGATAAATCTTTCAAAATCAGTTTCAAAAAATAAGTGAAAAGTTAAATTTTCGCTTGCTAATTCATCAAACCACTTGTCAACTATAATTTTATATTCTGGATTTTGTTTAACGAATTTTATAATATCTTCGTCTCTTACTAAATTAAATATATGTTCTCTTCCCTTTGAAAAAGGAACGATAACTTCTGAATATTGGTTTAAAGGGTCTTTTATAATGGATTCTTTCCCTTCATTTAGCAAAAAACTTATAAAGGGATTGAATGAGAAAAATCCGCAATCCATTTTTTTCATTTTATCAATTTCTCTGTAAAATTCGAAGTCAGTTTCTTGATTTAACAAACTCAAAGCTAGAAATGTAATTAAAATTAAGAAAATAATTTTTTTATAATTTTTAATTTTTTTCTTTTCAAATTTTTTAATAAACATCGCGGAAAGAATAGAAATGGGAGGAAGATACTGCAAAAAATAGTGATCCCATGTGGGTTCCCAGACAAAAATCATAAATAAAAATGACACAAAAAGCCAAAAAACAAGAAATAATTTTTCTTTAATTTTTTTGTTTCTATAAAACTCGTAAATTAAAATTAAAGATGTTATAATAGATATTAAAAGAGGGTAAAAATTTAGATTGGTTGGAAATGGAACAAAAAACGTACTTTTGTGTTCATAAATATTCCAAAGAAGAGGTGTTCCTATGTTATTTTCTTTAATAATATGGTTGAATGATCTGAAATTCATTGCAGTGTTGAATCCGGAATGTGTACCCAAACGATTTAATTGAAGCAATAGCAATTCATTGAAACTTCCTTCAGAAAAATAATTTAAAAATCCACTAAAGATTATAAGAGATAAAATAAAACTTAAACAAAATACTGTTAATTTTTTCTTTTGTTTTTTAAGTAGTAAAAAGAGGAATAAAACTATGAAAGTGGAAATGGCAAGAGGTTTTATGAAAATTGCTATAAATAGTAAAATTCCGGATATTATAGTGTAAATGGGTTTATTTTTGAAAAATATTAGATAAACAGATAAAACTGAAAAAAATATCATAGATGCCTCAGGTAAAATTAATTTTCCATAGTACTGTAAAGGTATGAAATAGAAAAATAAAACGGAAACAGCAGCCCATTTTTTATCAGTAAATCTTTCAGCTAGTTTAAAAACTAATAAACCAGTTAAAAAAGTGAAAAACAGCGAAATAAATCTTCCTACCATCATTTTTTGATAAGGATCAGTAAAAAGAGATATAGGAGGTGATAATAAGTAGGGAAAAAATGGAGTTTGTTGAATAAAAAAATCTTTATATGGAATTTTACCAGAGTTTATCATTTCTGCCTGATATAAGTACATTCCTTCGTCCAAATTATAGGAGAGATTAGGAAGATTAAAAAGATTAAATATCAGAAAAAATAAAGCTATAAGAATTATCCATTTTAGTTTCATAATATCCATTTGAATGTATTTAGAT
>Ga0172362_10000112_pt1 | contig 55234 bp, 48 predicted proteins | sample LakKivs1_kivu2a2_FD_114534 | JGI IMG/M metagenome (GOLD analysis project Ga0172362, IMG submission 114534) | Sediment microbial communities from Lake Kivu, Rwanda - Sediment s1_kivu2a2 | ecosystem: Environmental > Aquatic > Freshwater > Lake > Sediment | place: Rwanda: Western Province, Lake... | reverse complement strand
TGAAAGAAGAACATCTATTACACAAGAGCTCACTTCGATAGGTTTACAAGAAGGAGATTATCAGCGATTTTCAGCATGTAATGGAAGAACCTCTCTACCAAAACAGTGTTGGGATCGTGTCGATAGTAACTATAAACGTATACCAACACATACCCGAGAAGGGCGTGAACGTTTAGATAGGCAGCATCAAGGGCAAGCTGGCTGCTATATGAGCCATTACTCGATTATTAGAGACGTGGCAAGTAAGTACTCCCTAGCTTTAGCAACGCTTGAAAAGTTAGAAAAAGATCCAAACTCATCTGCTCTTGAAAAAGAGCAAGCAAAAAATGCGGTAAAACACTACAGCAGTGTTTTAATCATAGAAGATGATGCTCATTTTGGCACGATTCAGAAAAGAACTTGTAATGATGGGTCGGTGCATCGCTATTTTTCTAATGAACTTGTAAAAACAGGGTCAGGTACTACCTTGCGAGAAGCGATGAAAGCTCTCCCTAAAGACTGGGATATGCTCTATTTTATGGCTCTAAGCTATGTCCCTCCTTTGGCTACTGCATCTGCTTCTCTTACAAAATTATACTCAGGTACTTGTTTAACAGCTTATGCTGTACACGCTTCTATGTATCCTGCTTTATTGGAGAAACTTAATAAAATCGATGGGACTGGATCCTTCAAACCAGTCGATGATGCCATTGCTTCAATACAACCATCTCATAACTGTTATGTAATCAACCCTCCTATTGCAGCTCAATCGGGTGAAGGTAGTGATATTAATGGTGTTACACAGTCCGATAACCCAGACAAAAAATACTGGCAATGCGGCTGGCCTCCCCAATAAGAACGTAGGTTATCCCTTAAATCTTCTTGCCTCAACAACGCAAACTTTTTCTGTTTTCGTGTCTAGCACCTTGAGAGTCAGCTTTTCATGACCTCTTGTCAGCAAGGCTTGCCTTGGCACAAAAATGATCCCTTCTGTGACACCATGTCCAACAAGCTCCCCACTGTGAAGAAATTTACCATAATAGTCCTTATCAAGATGAGCATCTGCTTGCATCATCTTAGACGCCGTATGTAGTCCAGCCCCTCCAATCCCTATCGGAACAAGAATACCTGATACACCAAAGGTAGCTGGCGCAAGTACAAGACCAATAAGCCCAACCGTCAGGCACGTAAAACTAGGAGCGCTAATGCTAATAGCTTTAGATTTGGTGTACTGATGAGCCTTTGCCTTAATTGTTTCATAATCTTCTGTGGGAAAGGAAAACCCTTTTTGAGAAAATCTCACGGGGTTAGGAGAATAGTTTTCTACAGCGATTTGAATAGGTACATAACCCTTGCTAAGCCAATTACGACCTAAGTATTGTATCGATTCTTTTTTTGTCAGAACTCTATATAAGACACCCACCTTTTCTTCTACTTTGGGCCTTGTCTTAATCGATTCCAGAGGTTTAGCTTCGTAGTCCACATGGCTACAGCTTGTGAAACACAACACCACGACTGACAACACTATCCATCTAGAAGCTTTCATCTGACACGCTCTTATAATTCATCGTTTTTGTATAATTTACGATTTAATATAAAAGCGATTTTAAATAAACTTTAAAAGTTAATATAATTAATCAGCGCAAATTAATTTCATGTAACTTTTTTCATCATGCAACTCTTCTAATTCTCTTTTATCCTCCAGTTGGATCTTAAAAAGCCAACCTTCTCCCTCGGGATATTCATTGATCAGTGACAGATTTTCTCTTAGCCTATCGTTTGTAGAAACAATCTTACCGGAGACTGGGCTATAAATATCCGCTGCTGCTTTGGTAGACTCTAAAACCGCCACCTCATCTCCAGCCTCTACAACTTTACCTACCTTGGGAAGTTCTATATGAACAATCTCTCCTAACTCTTTTTGAGCATACTTGGTAATCCCCACCATGCCCATCTGTCCCTCTATTTTAATCCATTCATGTGAATCCGTATATTTCATACTCTTTTCCTAAGAAGTTAAATTACAAAACGCCCATAAGCTTGGATACTTATCGATTGCATACTCATCGGATGAAATAGACAGATGCTGCGAAGGGCCATTTTTTCTGTGCATAGCGTACATAAATCCTAGACGATCAAACTGCTGAGGATCAAATCCATGAAGAGCCTCTTTGTCCAGGAAGATGTGCATTTCATAGCTCTTTTTGGAAAAAGTTGTCTCTATATGTAATAAGCGAGGATCGCATAGAGGATGCGCATCATCGGCTCTCATTTTTGTCATCTCACAAGCGACAACTCCATCCACATCTTTAGGTAAAAACACAAAGTGATGACAAAACTTGTGTAGGGAGCCAGCCTCTTTAAGATCACGAGTATCAAAAAAAAGCTCTATACCATCCCCTTGGTTTGGAAAGCTGACATCTTCAAACCCTTTATGCACTAAGATAGAAAGTCCTATTCCCTCTTGATGCCACCACATAGAAACATCTGCAAATCGCTCTTCTCCAAGCAGAGCCCCTGCATGAGGAAGGAGAAAAGGTTTTTTATAGGGGCTCTTCACTTTCTTTTCTTGAGAATAAGGGATATCTACAGAAAGACGAACAAAACCCGCAGGAGACAGTGGATACACATCATCCAACAGTAAGCTCATTGCGCCATCTCTGCAGAAGGTTTTGCATCCGCAATTTTCTCTAGATGAATGCTATCTGTAGAAGAGAGCAAACTTAAAATCTCTTGCATAAGCAGCTTTTTTGCCTCTTGTGCAAGGAGTCTCTGACCTTCTTGCACTTGCGCCTCTAAATCTCCTATTTCTTCTTCAAATTTTCCAAGAACTTGGCAAAAGGAAATCTCTCCTTGGGAAGAGACCTGCAGCTGGGAAAAGCTTTTTTCCTGCAAAGCAAATATTTCTTCTGTAGCCCATGAAGGGATCTTTTTACGATGTAGTTTTTCCCTTTGCATTGCAAGTTTTGGCCCTTGCAGCAGATACGCAGAGGAAGTTCCTTTCTCTTGAATATCTTTTTTCGCCTCTTGCATCAAATGGTAGAAACGGTGAGAAGCATAAAATTCTAAAGGCTCCCTTTGAGGTCCTACCTGCAGCTTCCCTCCATGCTGCACAAAATCTTTCTCAATATCTTCAAGAAGCTTTTTGTACATAAGCTTTCCTATTTGATCCTTCACAGAAGCAAACTCTTTGTAGGAGCCATCTTCTTTTTGAAAAAGAGCTGGTTGCATACTCTGCGCTTTTGCATGAAACTGCCTAAGTTTTTCTTCTACAAGATCATCTAGCACCCCTCGATCTGAGGCTTCTTGAAAAGAGAGTAATCTGACCTCATCAGAAAGGGTCTGCACATGGATTCTGTAGTAGTGCATCCCATCTTGGGTATAACTCGTTAAGTGCGCTTCATCCCCTTGCTGCAAAGCAGCCACAAAGGCTGCGCTATCATGAACCCCCATAAGAGTTGCATCTTTGCCCCCTAAAGCAAGATGTAATCTCTTTTTTTCTAAGGGTTTCTCTGCAAGAGCTTGAGTAATCAAACTGCTGCTCTCTTTGAGAATCTCACGCCTTGCAAATTGATCGACCATCATGCGCCTTGCATCGCTCAAACGATCTAGTACCTCTAAATGATCCTCTGTAGCAGCGATCGTAGAAAGTTCTTTAAATTCTGTCTTGAGCTTCGCCCAATTTTCTCCTTTTGCCTCCCAGGCCCAAGTATCTTTTAGGCTAATTGCCATAGCCGCCTCATCGCGGGTAATATGAGACATCTCCACTTCACACACTTTCTCGACAAGCTGAGGAGCTGTGAGAGCGAGATCTTCTATTTTCTTAATCTTTTGTGGCCAACCTAGAGAATATGCCGCCTCTTTTTTATCCTCCGCAATGGATTCAAGATAGAGCTGCAGTTTAAGTAAAGAACGAAAATCCCCTACCTGCATCTCTTTGGGCAAAATATATCTTTCTACTTCTACACATGTAGATAAGCTAGCGTTATACACATCATAAGAGTGTTTATCTAAAAACACACTTTGACCGTAATCCTCAAACATTTTTCTAAAAAGCATCACTTGCTGCCAAATATGTACTGCATCCCTTTCTTGCAACCGAAGCGTAAAAAGAGTCTCTTTCCAATATTTATCTAACATTTCAGCAGTGATTTCTCCTTGCTCTGCTAGCGCCTCATAGCCCCCTCGTAGCAAGTCAGCCTTAGCCTCTTCATAACTTACTTTATACCCTTTTTGCTTTGCATAAAGGGCGCTGTTGTAAATGCATTGGGCCACAAGCTCAATAAAATTCTTGCCAAACCAATCTTCTAGATCATGAAAATAAAAAAGGGATAAATCTCCCTCAGCAAGGTAGGGATCTTTCATCAAGCCCGCATGCTGACTCTCTTGATAGCTCAAAAATCGCCTCATCAAAGAAGAAGGAAATCTAGAGCTATCTAGGTAAAGATCGGCAAGGATCTTAAAATTTTGGGGTGATACCACAAAATCTTCGGCTCTAACCTTTTGCATAGATTGATAGAGCGAAGGAAAAAACTGTGACCAAATATTTTCCGCAGAGAGAAAAGGCGCTACAGGATGCACATATGCTTTAAATCTTTTTTGCTTTTCTACTCTGTCTAGTAAATCGTCTTTGACTTCATCGAAATAAGATTCCACAAGCATCTGAGCAAGTCCTGTCTGCAAAAAGTCAAACCGAATTACCCCATGATTGAAAAAATTAGGCATAGCCCTTTTATAGACAACTTCCGTATCCAGCTTATCGGTTGCTAAAAACCTCACCATCTTATCTATTTGGAGCTTAGACATATTGGACCCATCAATTGCTGTTCCAATCACACTATCTTCCTCTTTAGCAGGACGAGAAGCTATAGCACCATAAGATCCAAAAAAAGAAATCGACACAATAAGAGCTGCTGTGACCGCTCCAAAAACTACCTTTTGATATCTGCGCAAGAAATTAAGCATGAACCCCTTCCCATTTCTCGGTCATCGAATGGTACAAGGGTAGCAAAATTAGATCTTAACAGCAAGACGCTTCCTACTGAGATCTAGAGCGCCTGTATGCTTAATCGTAAAAATATCGATCTCTAATAAGATTTAAATCAATTTGACTTTTTTTGTTTTATTACTTAATACAAAGTATATTAAACAAAGTATTAAGCATGCCTAATCCCATACAACCTAGCCGTCCTTCTACTCATTCGTGGAACTCAGCTTCCTCTCCGAGGATAGCCGCTATAGATCAATCTATTCAGAATTTCTTTGAAGAGACAATCCTAAATGCATCTATACACAACACAGCAATTCCCACAGATCTTGGAAAAAAATTAGTCGCCTACTTAAACGGCCCTGCACCCAAAACATTTATCGAACGAGCCTTCAAGATTATCACAGGTTTTTTTACTAAAGGGTCAAAAACACATTCTTTACAAGCCATTGCCGACAGAGTGTGTCTTTTAGCATACAGCACAACATTGACTACCTTACAGAAAAAAATAGGAAAACGAGCAGCGGCCCAACAAAGATCTATTCCATCAGAAAAGGTTTCCAACATTGTCCGCCAAACACTCTCGGAGCTCAAAGAACTAGGCCGCTCCTCTGAAAAAGAAAAAACCTCGCCTTTGAAAGGGAGAATCTCTGTAGCACAGAATCCTTCTTCCCTCGTCTTTGCTGTCGCAAGACGATTTTTCTCTGTTAAATCCTAGTACGACCTAGCATAAATGACACGTTGCCGACTTGGTTTACCCGTAAAAGGACATGTCCCAGGCTCTTTACCAAGATCTTGAGGAATACACCGAACAGTCACATTTAAGTCTTTCTGAATCTGCTCTTCTACGGAATGCTCAGGATTGTAGTGCACGAGAGCAAAACCTGCCTGTGTGTTTTTCTCTGAAAAATAGTCATAAAACTCTTCTTTCGTATCAATAGATACAATACGCTCATCTCTAAACTTTCTAGCTCTTTCATAGAGCGTCTTTTGCACTTCTTCTAAATACTCGGTAATATTTTTTAAGAGCTCTTGCTCTTTCAGCTTGGTCGATTCTTTAGGGCCTTCTGTGCGTTTGAAAAGCGTCACACACCCTTCATCGATTTCCTTAGGACCTATTTCTATACGCAGAGGAATTCCTTTTTTTACCCATGACCATCCTTTATCCCCGGCGCGCATTTCTCTTTCGTCTACAAGTACTTTAAGAGGTTTACCAAGATATTGGATTTGCTCTAGCTGTTCTTTGAGCTTTTTACAATAAGGATAGACCTTAGCCTTCGCTTCTTCTTTGTGGACGATAGGAATGATCACAAGATGAGCACTTGCAATATGTGGTGGTAATACGAGCCCATCATCATCGCTGTGTGTCATAATGATAGCTCCAATTAATCTTGTTGTAGCCCCCCAAGAGGTTGTCCAGGCGTGCTCCAACACACCTTCTTTAGAGGTGAAAGTAATGTTAGAGGCTTTGGCAAAATTCTGCCCTAGAAAGTGCGAAGTTCCGAGCTGCAAAGCTTTACCATCTTGCATCATCCCTTCAAAAGTCATTGTAGTGATAGCGCCAGGAAATCTCTCTCTTTCTGTTTTTTCTCCCTTGATTACGGGAAGCGCTAAATGTCTTTCAGCCATCTCTACATAGATATCTAACATCTGCTGCGTTTCTGCAAGTGCCTCTTCTGCACTTGCATGCGCTGTATGCCCTTCTTGCCATAAAAACTCTGCTGTTCGTAAGAAAAGACGGGTGCGCATCTCCCACCGAACTACGTTGGCCCATTGATTAATCAGCAGGGGCAAATCTCGATGAGACTGAATCCATTTGGCAAACATCTCTCCAATAATCGTCTCTGACGTAGGTCTTACAATAAGAGGTTCTTCTAGCTCCCCTGCTGGCACGAGTTTACCCTTCTCATTTTTCTCTAACTTGTGATGCGTAACAATAGCACACTCTTTTGCAAAGCCTTCCACATGTTGCGCCTCCTTCTCCAGATAACTCAAGGGGATAAACAAAGGGAAATAAGCATTTTGATGTCCTGTTTCTTTAAATCTTTGATCAAGATAGCTCTTGATATTTTCCCATATCTCATAACCCCAGGGCTTAATCACCATGCATCCTCTTACAGGAGAATGCTCCGCTAAATCCGCAGCTTTGATAACCTGTTGATACCACTCTGCATAATCCTCTTCCCTTGTTGGGACGATGGCTGTTCTTTTCTTTTGCTCACTCATGATCACTCTTGTAAAAATACCTTCTGTATATGTTGTCTTAATTGATATCTCATCTCTTCTAGCTGCTGCTTTGCATACCCTCTTGGCAGAAGGGTATGGGTATGTAGTTGCATGGCTTCGACTGTAGAAGGGTCTCGCACTACATTTTCCAAAAAAGAGAGGTCCGGCAAAGCAATAGAAATACTCCCTTGATGTAAAAATCCTTGCTTTCGTTTTCTCTGAGCTGCCCCTGCAATTTTTTTCCCTTGTATCATCACATCAAAAATAGTGGGTTTTGCCATACAAAAACTTTTACAACTCTCCCCTGTTGCGATCGGATCTATAGGTAGAAGATCCATAGAGTTTTCTTGTAAAAGGTTTTTGACAGCTTTGAGCACTTTTTCATTCACATACCTGTAGTTGTCTAATGTGTTTTCTGAAAAACCACTATGTTGGGCCGGAACAAGCACAGAAAACGCTAAATCACTCACATGAAAGACGATTCCCCCTCCTGTGGGTCTTTTGGCCGAGAAAACTCCCTCGCGCTGCATGCGCTGCATATGTAAAAACTTTTCAGGTGTAATGAAATATCCATAAGTTACACTAGGCTGAGCCCAAGCATAAAGGTGAAGAAGCGCAGCCCCTTTTGGATCGAGATCTTCGAGTAGCTGGGCATCCAACCGCATGTTCTCTTCCGCACTAGCCACTCCGGTATCAAGAAGTTTCCACATTGCAATACCTTTCAACTTAAGAAGTTTACTAAAATAGCAGAATTTCTTTCACAAATCGAGAACATAAACTTACAACGATAAATTTACAAAAATAACCGCCTCCCCATAGAATGAAAATTGTAGCGGGATACCCCCAGGGGTGGTATAATTTCCTCGGGTGTAGTACTGTCTACACCTTAGACATTTAGATGTGACTGGCTTTGAAGTGATAGCTTGCTATCAACCAAGGGCTCTCGTTTTATAACTTAAAACTTTAACTAAAAAAAACCTACTCTCTTTAAAAGGTATATATGTTTGATAAGTTTACCAACAGGGCCAAACAAGTCATCAAGCTCGCTAAAAAAGAAGCTCAGCGCCTCAATCACAACTATCTTGGCACAGAACACGTCCTTTTAGGGCTATTAAAGCTTGGACAAGGCATTGCTGTCAACGTTCTTAGAAATCTTAATATTGACTACGAAACCGTGCTCAGTGAAGTGGAGCGTCTTGTGGGCTTTGGTCCAGAGATCCAGGTATATGGAGACCCTGCCTTGACAGGAAAAGTAAAGAAAGTTTTTGAATTTTCCAACGAAGAAGCGGCAAGTCTCAACCACAACTATGTGGGCACAGAACACCTACTCCTTGCTTTGCTAAGGCAAACCGATGGGGTGGCAGCGCAGATTCTTGAAAATCTTAATATTAACCTTAAAGAAGTAAGAAAAGAAGTTCTTAAAGAGCTAGAAACCTTCAATCTACAACTCCCTCCTATGGGTATCTCCTCTTCTCCTGCGGCTCCTCGTGGGCAAGACAAAGCCTCTTCTGCAAGCAGCAGCACCTCTTCTTCTTTATCTGCTGACAAGATGCCAGCCCTTAAAGCGTATGGTCATGATCTCACAGAGCTGTGTCGTGAAGGCAAACTAGACCCTGTGATTGGACGAAAACCAGAAGTGGAAAGACTCACTCTTATTTTATGCCGACGCCGTAAAAACAATCCTGTTCTTATTGGAGAGGCAGGGGTTGGAAAAACCGCCATTGTAGAAGGTCTCGCCCATGCTATAGTGAATGGAGAAGTCCCTGATCATTTGGCAAACAAAAAATTGATAGCTCTTGATCTTACTCTCATGATTGCTGGAACAAAATACCGAGGACAATTTGAAGAGCGTATCAAAGCGGTTATGGATGAGATCCGCAAAAATGGAAACATTTTACTCTTTATCGATGAGCTACATACCATTGTAGGAGCTGGCGCCGCAGAAGGAGCTATTGACGCTTCTAATATCTTGAAACCTGCTCTTTCTCGTGGAGAAATCCAAATCATTGGAGCTACAACCATCGATGAATATCGCAAACATATTGAAAAAGATGCTGCCTTAGAGAGAAGATTTCAAAAAATCACCATCTCCCCTCCCTCTCTTGATGAATCTTGTGAAATTCTCTTCGGACTCAAGACAAAATACGAAGAACACCATAAGTGTTGCTATACAGATCAAGCTGTTTCTGCAGCTGTTTTCTTATCAGATCGTTACATCACAGGTCGTTTCCTTCCCGATAAGGCCATAGATCTTATTGATGAAGCGGGCGCTAAGGCGCGTATCTCTATGCTCCATCAGCCTCAAGAAATCACGCAGCATGAAGCAGAAATCGAAGAGTTAAAAAATGCAAAAGAATCGGCTATCAGTAAGCAAGAGTACGAAAAAGCTGCTAAACTTCGAGACAAAGAGAAAAATCTCCGAGAGAAACTGCAGCAGCTCAAACAAGAATGGGAAAAGAATAAAGAAGAGCATAAAGTCATCGTTGATGAAGACGATGTAGCTCACATTGTAGCCAAACAAACAGGAATTCCTGTAAGCCGCCTCACAGAAGGTGAAACGACAAAGATCCTCAACATGGCAGAGACTCTTAAGGCCGAGATTATTGGCCAAGAAGATGCTTTAAATACGATTTGTAAAGCAATCCGCCGCTCTAGAGCAGATATCAAGGATCCTAATCGCCCCATTGGCGCTTTTTTATTCCTTGGCCCAACCGGCGTTGGAAAAACTCTGCTAGCACGTCAGCTTGCTAAACACCTGTTTGGTGGAGAGGATGCTCTCATCCAAGTCGATATGTCTGAGTACATGGAGAAATTTGCTGTCAGCAGAATGACAGGTTCTCCTCCAGGGTATGTAGGTCATGAAGAAGGAGGCCAGCTCACAGAACGCGTTCGGCAACGTCCTTACTCTGTTGTCCTTTTTGATGAAGTAGAAAAAGCGCATCCCGATGTGATGAACATTTTACTACAAATTCTTGAAGAAGGGCGGTTGACAGACTCTTTCGGAAGAAAGATTGACTTCAGAAATACCATCATCATCATGACATCCAACTTAGGGTCTGATCTCATCCGCCGCACAACAGAAGTAGGCTTTAACGTCAGTGAAGGGATGCCTGATTATAAGACAATGCAAGAGAAAATCGATAAAGCAGTGAAAAAACACTTTAAACCTGAATTTATCAATCGTCTAGATAGTGTTGTCATTTTCAGAGCTTTAGATAAACCTCTCCTCATTCGAGTGATTGACATTGAAGTCGCTAAATTGCAAAAACGTCTTGGGAAAAAAGGGATCTCTATCGATCTTACCCAAGAAGCAAAAGAGTTCCTTGTTGATAAAGGGTATCAACCTGAAATGGGAGCTAGACCTTTGCGTCGCTCTCTTGAAGAATATCTAGAAGACCCTCTAGCAGAAATCGTTCTCAAAGAACCCGAGGGAGAAAAGCATTTTACTTGTGTTGTAGAAGGCGATAAAATTGCCTTTCATGCTACCCCTACGCCCAAGGAAGAGACAGAACTTGTGACCACAGCTTCTGTGGTCAGTGACAAACCAAAAAAATCTAGATCGAAAGGTTAAACAGGTTGTTGCTTAATAGCTGACTCCCATTCTCTGACATACTCAAGCATGTCTTGCTTGGTAGGTTTTGTTTGCAGATAGCTCAGCGTCTCCTCTTCGCTAATTAAATGTGCGATCTTAGCAAGCAAATGCAAATGCCTTTTATCATCGCAGGCAAATAAGAAAAAGAGGGTATGAACGGGTTTAAAATCTAAAGACCCCCATTCAATGGGTTGATTGGGATAGACGACAACAACCACATCAAAGGGTTTTTTAATTAAAAATTCCCTTGTGTGAGGTACAGCAATCCCATTGTTGAGACCTGTCGGCATTAATCTTTCACGATCAAGAAGTAAATCGGTCAAAACATGAGCATCGAGCCCTAACTGTCCGGCAATCACTTGCACTGTCTCTTTGATAATCCCTTCTTTTGTTGTCGCTTGAGTATTTCCGAGTACATCGCCCCGATGAATCGCTCTAAACAAACTAAATTGCTGCTGCCCTATCACAGGCTGAGATTTTTCTGATTCTATAGATTTATCAATAGGTGGGTAGATTTGCTCCTCTTCAATAGGCAAGAAATTCCCTTTAGATTGTTTTAACCGACAGCTCATGACCCAGTCTTCTATTTCCATGCGGCTAAATCGGTACTGATGATGAATTCTGTATGCTGGGATCTTCCCTTCTGCAAGCCAGCGGCGAATCGTTGTTTCTGAAACATTAAGTAATTCTGCAACATCCCTAATTTTGAGATCCATAGTTCACACTCCCTTATCCACTCTTATGCAACTTATGCCAAAAACTATCATTACTGCTCTTTTTAAAACATTTAAAAAATTCACTATGACAGCGTCAAGAATTCTAGACAATAGCAATCTTTGGTCTAATTTTACATAAAAACCATGCAAAAAAAAATTTAAATGTATTAGTTTTTTTCATTTTTATAGAAATAAACAAGAGTTTTGTTTAAAAAAAATAGATAAAATTATCAAGGTAGTTATGATTAATCCTTCTGAATTTATTAAAGAACATCCCTGGCTATGCGCGTTCACACTGGGCGTTGCCGTAATTGGATACATGTTATATCGTACGGTAGAGTGGATCCTTCATCGAGACCCTCAAATCCAACAAATCCACACCGTAGCGCAGCAAGCTCTCACTCCTCCTCCTGTAACAGCTCCTAAAAACAAAGAGATTCCTGTACTAGAAAAGATCTATCCTTATGAGGCCGACTTAACTCCGTTACAAAAAGCAGAGTTGCAAACAAAATTTTTAGACGATGACACCCTAGAAATTTCTTATCCACAAGCCCCAAATTTTCATGTGACGATTCGCCGGCAAGATCTCTTTGCAAGTGGGGCTCAAGTGATTGTTAACGCAGCAAATACCCATCTTGGAGGAGGCCGCGGCATCGATGGAGCGATTCATGCTAAAGGAGGCTCTGCCTATGCAAAAGCCCATAAAGATCTGCAAACAAAATACAATAGCAACTACACCGAAGGGTATGCAGCCATGATTGACAGTGGCAGCTTGAAAAAAGACTACTCTATTGACCATGTCATTGTTGTAGCAGGGCCTCAAGGGAAAGACATCACCAAAGAGAAGGAGCAAGCTCTGTACTCTTGTTACTATAATAGCTTGCTACTTGCAGAAACTAACCATATAAAAAGGCTTGCATTTCCCTCAATTAGCACAGGCATCTTTTCCTTCCCCAAAGAAAAAGCTGCTTCGATTGCTGTAAAAGCCATTTATGACTTTATTACAAACAATCCCAAGGCAAATCTCACCACGATTTCTATCCATTTTCTGGCTAATGCTCCGAAATCTGACCTAGAGATCTATCAACAAGCAACCTCAAAATGACAACTAGAAAGATACCATCACTTCTTGTCTCGCAAGCAGTTTTCCCTGGTTGTTAAGAGTTCCAAGACACGTCTTAAGCTCAGGAGTGTTTTTGCTAAAAACCATTTCAAGCCCCTTTTTAGCTTCCCAACCATGAAAAAATGGTGCAGAAAGAGTGGTAATCTTATTACCAGAAAGGTTTAGAAACCGCATGGAGCCTTTACATGGCTCAAAAGCACGCTCATCAACACTCTCAATCAAGTTCCCCTCCAGATGAGGGCTTCCAATTGGTTAAGTCCAGCAAAAGCCTCTTTATTAATTTTCTTAATATGATTCTTAAATAGATGTAAGGTCTTTAACTTGTTACATTTTGCGAAAACCCCTGCAGGGATTTCTTCGATCTGATTTTCTGCTAACGCTAAATACGTTAGCTCTGTTAACACCTCAATCTCCCGAGGAATCACTGCCAACTCTTTCTTATTCAAAGTCAGCTGTGTGACACTTGCCAAAACTGTTTGGTTTTCAGGAGCTTTTAACCAAGCACGCATCGCTTCTGGGTTATCGCCTACCGCTTTCAAAGACTCCGACCCATTAATTATACCAAAGTCACTCTAAGAAAAAGCTCAGACTATACGAATGCGCAAGCCCTTGATCAAATCTTTCTTTCGCATAGAAGTTGTCATATCGTTAGTAGAAGATAAATTACCTCCGATATTTAGAACAAAACCGTTGGAATGAAAATCTTGAAAAAGATTGTCATGAAGAAAGGAAAGCTGATTATTAGAAACATCTATAACTTTCACAGCTTCCTTACATGGAGCAAAAGCTTGACTGTCAATAACCTCAATACAATTATCTCCCAAATTAAGAACTTTTAATTTGTTCAGTCCCTTAAAAGCCTCTTTATTAATTTCCGTAATTTGATTATCAAATAGATTTAACTCTTTCAAGTTTTTGAGATTAGAGAATATCCCTGGAGGAATTTCTTCAATCTGGTTATTAGCTAGTGATAAATAAGAGAGATTTGTCAAAACCTTAATCTCTTCAGGAATCACAAATAAGTCTGTCCCTTTTAACCTGAGCCGCGTGATAGACTCTAAAACCTTTTGATTCTCAGAAGCATTTAACCAGGATCGAATAACCTCAGGTTTATTCTCTAGCCTTGTCAAGGACTCTACACCCTGGATTTCATTAACAAGAGCTTTCTTTAACGCAATGACAGCCATATCTTGACTACTAAAAGGCGGTGGTAGCACGGGTATGTCAGAAGCAGAAACCGGCGCAACTTTTTTTCTAAAAAGCGAGCAAACTCCTGCTTTTACCTTGGCAAACCACTGCGCAATGATTGTAAAAACGTGCTGAACAGCACTCTTACACATCTGCGCAACCTTCCCTATGCCAGCACCTACCCTACAGCTTAGTCCTCTACATAGATAACTAGTATTGCTAGCAAAAGAACTCGCACCATGCATGTGCATACAACACACCTTGATAATACATAAAATTTATAATTACATTTAATTATAAGCAAAAAAATCTAATAAAAAATAATTAAAAAAATATTTTTGCTATTAAAAATCATAATGTTTAAAGAGTTCAATCACCTGCTCTTGGGTAGTCGCTTTCAGCAGATCTTCTTTGAGAGAACTTTGCTTAATAAGATGCGTAAGATGTGAAAGAATTTTTAAGTAAGTTTTATGTTGATTACCAGGACCTCCCACAAGAAAGACCAGCTGTACAGGAGCCTTATCTAAAGATTTCCACTCGATACCAGAGTCTTTATGAATACCAATAGCAATAAAAAAATCACTTTCACTGGGCACTTTGGCATGAGGAATGGCAACCCCTAGCCCAATACCTGTAGAAACAATTTTTTCTCTATCAATAACAGCTTGGTAAAAAATATCTTTATTTTTAACCCATCCTGCCTTAAAGGCTAGATCTACGAGATGTTGAATGACCTGCATCTGCTGCGTTTCTTCTGTAAACAAAACTAAACGAGGGTCTAAATACCGTACAATCGTCACTACATCACCCAAGGGTAAGGTTTTCTCTTGAAAAGATGAGAGTAAGATAAGAAATTTTCTACTAATGCGTTCCAGAATGACCAAAGCCACCTTCTCCACGAGCAGTTGACTGTAACATCTCATCCATAATAAACAGAGCCTTTTCTACCTTGACAAGCACAGCTTGCGCAATGCGCATATAAGGTGTAATCACAAAAGGGCTTTTTCCATGATTGATCAAAATCACTCCCACACTACCTCTATAATCTGCATCAATCGTACCCGGTGTATTCAAGACGGTGATTTGAGACTTAAGAGCAAGACCACTACGAGGTCTTATCTGCACTTCATACCCCTCGGGAATCTCCATCTTAAGCCCTGTAGGAATCAGTAAAGACTCTCCAGGAAGAAGGACTTTCTCTTCAGAAATCGCTGCCTTTAAATCAGCTCCTGCCGCCCCTGCAGAAGCATATACGGGAAGAACTGCCTCATCATCTGCAAGGACTTTCACTTGAACATATGCATTCATGATTTCTCAACGTTTTGCTGTCGCTTTTACTTTTTTCTCTTTTACAATCTTCATGAGCTCGCCAAGTTTACTGACTCCAAGATCTACCGCCTCCACGTGAGGAGGTAAAGAAGGCATCAAAAACCCTAAAAAGAATATAAGCTTTTTCTTCATTTCACTGCGAGATACAATACAATCTATCATTCCCTTATCTAATAGAAATTCCGATTTTTGTGCTGTCGGAGGCAGCTTTTGTCGAATTGTTTGTTCAACAACTCTAGGACCTGCAAACCCTACAAGAGCATCAGGCTCTGCTAGAATAATATCTCCCAGAGCTGCAAAGGAGGCTGTCACACCACCAAGAGTTGGGTTAGTGAGAATAGAAATATAAGGAAGACCTTGCTCACGAAGTTTGCCCAGCGCTGCAGAAGTTTTTGCCATCTGCATCAAAGATAGACATGACTCTTGCATCCTTGCTCCTCCTGAAGAAGAGACAATCACAACAGGCACGTTTTCTTGCATAGCATATTCTATAAGCCTTGTGATTTTTTCTCCTACAACCGACCCCATAGATCCTGCCATGAAATTAAAATCCATGACACCTAGAGCAATTTTTCTTCCTGCAAGAAGGCAATAACCTACATAGATCCCTTCTTTTCGCTTTGTCTTTTCTTGAGCCCTTGCAATTCTTTCTTTATAGGTTTCAGAGTCTACAAATTGCAGAGGATCTACCGGCTCTATTTCTGTAAAAAGCTCTACAAAAGTCCCTTCATCTGCTAAAAGATCTACTCTTTGCTCTGCAGAAAATCGATAATGATGGCCACATTTAGCGCAGCAGTTATAATTCTCTTGCATCTCCTTAGAATGCACCATCTCAGCGCATTGGCTACATTTCACCCACCCGCTAAATCCATCTTTTTTTGTGGATTCGACCTTAATTTTAGGCTTTTGTTTGGTAAAGAGTCTCAAGAACCCCATCATACCGCACCAAAAAATAATTTCTAATAAGTAGCCTCAAGGATAACAAAACCCTCGAATGAACTCAATCGCATTCTGAAAATCAGTAAAAGCAAAGTTTAATTTTGTAATATATAATTTTATATATACAAAAACTTTCTTGTATTAATTCAAACAATCGTGACAAGTTAAATTTTCATAAAAAAATGTAAGAATTTGTTCCCAAGAATCAGCACTAGCCTGAGAATCTTCCTCTCTAGAGCCTCCTAAGGAAAACCACTTTTTACCTACAGGATGATAGCATACAGGACCTTCTAAAGGAAAATAAGGGATCCCAATGCCATGTCCAGCTTTGGGATAATGCAGATGCTGACATAGCCTTCCATGATCTCTCATCCTCTGAAAAATCTGCTTTGCATATAGGAAAGAAGGCCACATTTGATCATCTCCTCCAGAAATCACTAGTACCGGGCACGCAATCTTTTCTACCTCTATTGCAGCGAGCTCGTACTCTTGAAGGTTCTTCATTCCCTCCAAAAAAGTATAAATAACTCGCAAAGGTTTTTCTTGAGAACTTCCTTCCTCAGTATCCATAGAGATTACTTGAGGAACAGGCGCAAAAGGCTTAATGGACCGATCTTGATAGACCCAAGCGTCAACAGGAGTAGAACCAAGTCCTGGATTCACAACACTGCTAGGCAAAGCGGCAACAATCGCCTGTATATCGCTGGGAAAAAGAGAACCTAGCAACAAACTCAACTCCGCTCCACGAGAAACCCCATAGATACCTACGCGAGATGCATCGATATCTTCTCGCAATCGAAGCCACTCTATCGCTTTTGTAAAATACTCTAAGGGAATACGCTCTAGACGCTCTGGCAAACCTTCTTTGCCAAAGTATCCAAGAGCAAGTGTTGCAAATCCATGGGAAGCTAACACCTTTGCGCGGTTTTCTGGAATACCTCCATTAGAGCCACCAAGTACAATAATCACAGGAGCCTTGGGAAAAGGTATCATCAGTTTCCCTACAAGTCCCTCTTCATGCACATCAATAACTTGCACACTGGGCATTTTTTGATAAAAGTTGAGTTTTTTGGACTCTATGTATCTACCATCTGCATAAAGCTCAAGATGCACTTGAAAAAGATCGTCTTTACATCTAAACCCTCTGCTTGGATCCTTCGAAGATGGCAACATAGACCAAAAAAGTCCCATACCATCAACTCCCTCATATGAAGAGCCTGGTAAGGGAGCTTTTTCCTTGAGACAGATCTCCTCATGAGCCTCTACTAACCATTCTGCTTGTGACGTCCATACCTCGCCTTGTTTATCGATGGCTATCGCTTTGATCTCTATTTTTTGATAGGACGTAGCATCTCTTACACAAACAGAAACCTTGCAACCCAACGGATTATCTAGTTGATCCTCAATAAGCAAATGAGGTTCTTGACCTAGCAAAGATACTTGTATTCCAAGTAGAAATCCCCATAACCAGCGCATAGCTTTTCTCTTATAATTTTTAAAAGAAAATAATTATTGAATAAAAAAACAAAAAAAAACAATAAAAAAATTAAAAGAGAAGGGAAATTATGACGACTAATAATGACAGAAATTTTATTAATTCATTACGTGAAACTTCTACACATCTATTCAAAAATCCACCACAAGATCAGACTGTAAAAAATACCTTACTCGCACAAATTGATAAAGCTGCTCAAGACCGCATCATCAGTCCCTCTGTAGAAGGAACCCTCAAATCCTCCTTGGAACCTCTACAAGATCGACAGATTGTAGCACTATCTCAAGAAGAGCAAGGAAAGATTTTTCAAATATTCACAAAAACTCTTGCTTCTCTTCCTCCGCAAATAGCAGCACCGATTTCCCCAATAGATACCCCAATAGATGAAGGAGTGGGTTCTGCAGCCTCTGCTGCCGAAGATTTTCCAACAGCCGCCCGTACAAAACCTCAGATTTCCAAAGAAGCTCTATCTCTAAGAACCAAGGCATGTAGCTCTGCTCTAAAAACACTACTAGACAGCAAATCTCTTGGTGAGTTTCCAGTGAAAAAAATAAAAGTTCCTCTTAAAGAGAGGGCTAAACAAGCGCTAGGATTCTCTTTAATACAATACTCCATAGAGATACCTATTGCTATGCAAGTATTAACTCCTACTGCAAACGATCTATCTTTAGACGATGAGTATCCCAAAGTATTTTGGGTAGATTATGTGAGAGATCAGAGATGCCCCGAAACTTACACTATGTTCATAGAACCACAGTCCGCAAAGAAAGTGCAACCTCTCCATGTCACAGCACAGTCTCAAAAGAATTGTCAAGCGATCGTACATTATGCTGAGGTCTTAGCAGCGTCTCTCGCACCCGACAATCCAAGACTCTCTAAAGCTCTGAAACATGCTATATTAGTTTTTACAACTCAGCATCTACAGAATGCTACTATGGGAATATTTCGTGGAGCCCTCTTATCTCATCTGGTAGAACAAGGCTTTGATGACTTTGAGCTAACAACCCAAAGAGTAAATCTTACTATCTCAGCGGAACCCCCTCATAGTTTCCGTGTTGAGACAGAAGCTATTGCACAGTTATCTCACACACAAGCAAATAACCATCCTGATGTAACACCTCCAGCTACCTTTGAGATAAGAGGAGGTCTTGTCTGCCAAGTCAATGCATCCGGCCAGTGCATTTTGGAGGATTGTCATTGTGACTACATAGCCAAAATCACTAAATAATTAAAAAAAGGAAAAAACATGAGCGGTATTCCTAGTGGTAACGATAGGGAGTTTGTAGCAAATTTGCAGGAACTTTGTACTTCTATCTTGTCAGAATCCTCCTCAAGAACCGTCAATGAAACCTTACTCAGAAATATAGAAAGTGCTGTCAATGCAAATCTCATCTCTCCAAGAACCTCTGAAAAATTACAAATTCCCCTACAACCTCTACGAGATCGACAAATTTCTACCCTTACTCCTCAAGAGAAAGATAGCATCCATACAGTTGTGCAAGAGGTGCTGACTGGTCTTTCACAACCTGCGGAGGAAGGCTCCGGTTCAGCAGCCTCTTCTGGTTATGGCTCAGCAGCTTCTGCTGCATCCTCCGAAAGGATTTCTCAAGCTGCTCTTCTAGGCAGAAAAAAAGAGTGTCAAAAAGCTTTAACGAAGATGTTCACTGAGCATCAGTTTGGAGGCTTAGAGACTAAAAAACTTCTATTCCGTAATGAGTTTACCATGCAAGGTACCCCTAACCTAGAAACGTTAACACCTGTGCCACAAGATCTTTCTTTACAAGAGACTATGCCCATTTTGTTCAGAGAGGATCATGTAAGCGCTCAAAGGGGACCTGATACATCCATTGTATTTCAAGGACGTAGTTTTCCTCCTCACCCTATGACCATCACAAAAGATCATCCCGAAAACGCCCAAGCAGTCCAGGCACTTACTGAAAAGCTTGCAAGTATGATATCCCCATCTCAGGTGGATCTTAGAAAACCGTTGTCACATGCAATGCTTTTCTTCACTACACAACATATACAAAACAATGCTTTTGGACCTATTCGAGATGCCCTAATCCCCTTAGAAGTAGATCAATTTGATGATTTTATGTTTCATATAGAAGGCATACAGGTAACTTTTTCACCAAGCCCCCCTAATGGGTTTACAATCGAAGCAGATGGGTCAGCAGCCTTTGTGCATAAAAAAGATCCTCAAACCTCTGCTGTTTCTTTTACTGTTCAAGGATCTTTGACTTGTAGGGTGACTGCCGAAGGAGTCTGTACAATACAAAACCCTGTTTTTAGCTATAAAGCTACTCTAAAAAAAGGCTAACAATTTCCGGAAAGCCTTGTCTTGATAGCTTCTGCTGTAATAGGTCCTATGGGAGTGAATTTGAGAAACGGCGGAATGGTCAGCTGCATCTCAAAAAAGGCTTCTACAGTAGACGGACTTGTAAACACTACTTCATCAACCTGCGTAAGATCTAGACGCTGTAGAGAAGCTACGGCTTTTGTATCATACAAATCACAAATCTGATGGCGCAGCTGCCTAATTTTAAGATAACAAGAAAGCGTAGGCCTTGCCCTAGAAGACCTTGGATAAAATAGATAGGCATCTTCCAAATTCAAAAGATCGATCAGCTTAATCACCCCATCTTGCGTTTCCTCTTGAGCAAGAGAGCTACTTTTGATCCCATATTGCCTAAGAACGTTGTCTGTAGAAGCTCCTATACAAATCCACTGTACATTTTTTAAGGAATCTAGGGGAATATGATAAAACTCCATAGCCTCCATAAATACGTGCACTGCCGTTTTACTTGTAAAAATGATATGCGTGTATTCCCTCATATCTGCAAATTGAGCAGCTATGGAAAAGCTACGAAAATCTCTGGGTGTCATGTCTATGATGGGATAATGAATCATCTCCTTTACTGTTGCATAATGGGTCGGATCTGTCCCTAAATAGAGCAGCTTGCCTGTAGCCATGCTTTATCTCCGTAGTGAATGCTTTCAAAGATCTCTTGCAAAAAGAGATTGTTTTTTTTGCCTACTATGGCAAGTCTCCCTTGCATAAGGGGAACATCTCCTGATAGCAATATTCTATGCAGATGTGTAAGTCTAAGCCTCATCAGCGCCGCTTCTGCCACGATCACCCCATCTAGATCCCCTTTTTCCAGCAAAGAGAGCCTTTCAAGGATAGAGCCTCGAATATCCACAGGAATGAAATCCTCTCTGAGCCCCCGCAGAGTTTCTATTCTTCTTTGTGAAGAGGTGCCTATCTTTGCCCCAATAGGAAGCGTCTGTACACTCTTATTTTCTTGTAGCACTAAAGAATCAGAAGGATCCAACCCTTTTGTCAAAGCATAGATAGCAAGACCTTCAGGAAGAGGCTCTGGAAGATCTTTTGCTGAGTGCACAGCAACATCTGCTTTTCCTGCCAGGATCCATTCATCGAGCTCTTTTGTGAAAAAATTCGTTTTGTCCATGCCCATAAGAGAAACAGTACGCTGGAGATCTCCTATGGTTTTCATACATGTCACATCAAAAAGGATCTCAGGTCTATGCTGTTTAAGCGCTAGATACACCTCTTCCACCTGCCTTTGTGAAAGCAAAGAGTCTCTCGCTACGACTTTGAGGGGACGCATACTTCTCCAAAAAGTTTTTCTATCGCTTCTTCTACACTCTCTATCGGAAGGAGTTTGATTTTATCTTTGATCTCTTTAGCAAGTCCCATCATATTTCTTTTAGGAAGAACACATACATCAAATCCCATATGAATCGCTTCTTTAATACGACTTTCTACACGTATCACACTTCTCACTTCTCCGCTGAGTCCTACCTCTCCTATCGCAACGATCTTGGCTGGCAAGATTTTCGTTTGATAAGAAGAAACGATAGCAAGAAGCACACCAAGATCCACCGCCGGTTCTAACACCTTGACACCTCCCATGACAGAGACAAAAATATCGTGTGTATATAAAGGGTAACGCATCTTTTTTTCTAAAACAGCAAGCAAGATAGCTAACCTATTTTGATCAATGCCCATAGAGCGTCTGATCGGTGTTGGATAAAAGGAACGTGTAACAAGAGCTTGCACCTCCACAAGCAGACAACGAGACCCTTCTAAAGTGGAGGTAATGACAGAACCTGGGCTTTCCCTCCTCCTTTCTTCTAGAAAGAGTAGTGACGGATTCACAATCTCTTTGAGCCCTGTGGTATCCATTTGAAAAACCACCAAATCATCCGTTTGGCCAAACCTGTTTTTTGTAGAGCGAAGAAGACGATACCCATGCTGCGCATCCCCTTCAAAATCAAGCACCGTATCTACAATATGCTCCAGCACACGAGGACCTGCTAGATCTCCTGTTTTCGTCACATGTCCGATAAGAAATGTCGTAATCTTACTTCCCTTCGCAAGATGCATACACTCCATGGCAATCTCTTTTACTTGTACAACAGATCCAGGCGCAGAAGGGATCTCTTCTTTATATACAATTTGCGCAGAATCCACGATAAGCACGTCAGGTTTAAGATGATCCAGCTGCGCTTTGATATTCGAAAACATCGTCTCATGCAAAAGATACAAAGAGTCACTATGAATATCAAGTCTCTGCGCTCTTAAAGAAGTCTGCTCCGCAGACTCCTCTCCACATACATAAAGCACCGTAAGCCCTTGTTTAGCAAAAGAGTACGCTAGCTGCAGCATGAGCGTTGACTTACCCACACCAGGTTGTCCTCCAACAAGTGTCAAAGAACCACAAACGACACCTCCTCCCATCAAACGATCAAATTCTGCCCACCCTGTTGTTATCCTTTCAAAGCCTTGTAAATTGACATCTTTGATCAGAATAGGTCTTGCACTCTCTGTTTTTGCCAAAAATCGCTTTTTTGCTTCTTTCACTTCTATGGTTTCTTCCAGAGTATTCCATCTAAGACAACTGCCGCAACTACCCGACCATTTCATCTGGACATTGCCACATTCAGAGCACACCCATCTTGTATGCTGTTTTGCCATCTCATCTCCCCTTCTATAATAGCTTTTTTATTGCATCGTGCGCGGCTTTCTGCTCAGCTTCTTTTTTCGAAAGTCCCGTCCCCATACCAAGTTCCTTGTCTTCGAGATAGACGCCAATATAAAACACTTTCTCATGATCTGGACCTTCGGCTCTAAGAAGCTTATATATCGGCTGTTTTTGAAATTTCTTTTGAAAATGATCTTGCAGCATGGCTTTCCAATTATGAATAGGCTCTTTAATCAGCTGCTCGAATAACCTCGCAAAATGGTGAAGAAAAAACTGCTTGACTCCTTCAAGACCAGCATCGACATAAATAGCTCCCAGTATCGCCTCAAATAAATCGGCGATAATAGAGTCGCGTCCCTTACCTGCATTCATCATCTCTCCCTTACCAAGGAGCAGATGCTCTGCTACAGAGAGCTTTTGCATATACAGAGCGCATGTAGAGGCATCTACTAAACGAGAACGTAGATAGGAAAGCTGACCCTCTTTATAAGTCGGTAACGTCTTATAAAGAAACTCACTCACAATGACGCCTAAAATAGCATCTCCTAAAAACTCCAGTCTTTCATTATGATCTTCCACTCTCTCTTTGTTTTCATTGACAAAAGATCTATGTGTAAAAGCAAGAAGTAGCAGCTCCTTGTGTTGAAAGGTGTACTGCAGCTTTTTTTCGATCTCTACAATATCTTTATGAAATTTCTCTATCATCATAGCTTGAGGTTTTTCTGCTTTCTCACATACAATTGCTTGCAGATAACACCATCTATACCTAATACCTGCTCTTATGTCAAAAGGAAGTCCTCATTTTCAGAAATTAAAACAAGAGTTTATTTTTCCGATTATTGAACAAAAGCTTGAAGAATTTCGTAAGCAACATCCCAATAAAACTATTCTTAATTTCGGCATAGGTGATGTTGTCTTTCCTCTCAACAGCGCAATTGTTGAGTCTCTTGTACAAGCCGTCCAAGAAATGGGAACTACTGTTAGAGGCTACGGACCTCCCACCGGGTATTCTTTTCTTAAAGAGGCCCTTGTAGACTATGAGTATGGCAACTATGGCATCTCCCCTCATGAAATCTTTATTTCCGAAGGAACAAAAGCAGATTCTGTCAACCTGCTAGATCTTTTTGCTACAAAATGCAGCGTAGCCATTACTGACCCCACCTATCCTAGCTATCTCGATGGATGTATTCTCGATGGGAGAACCTCATCTCCCACAGAGGATGGCCTTTATCAACAAATCACCTATCTACCTTGCCTTGAAGAAAACGGCTTTGCTCCTCTACCTCCTAACCATCCTTGCCATATCGTCTACCTATGTTCCCCTAACAACCCGACAGGCATCGCTCTTACAAAAGAGCAGCTATCCACCTGGGTGGCCTATGCCAAAAAACATCAAGCTATTCTTATCGTAGATGCAGCCTATGAGGCTTTTATTTCTTCTCCCAATACGCCTCGAAGTATCTATGAAATTCCCGGAGCTCTTGAAGTGGCTATAGAGCTGCGCAGCTTTTCTAAATCAGCAGGTTTTACAGGCCTTAGGTGCGCTTACGCCGTCATTCCTGACAAACTCTACGTACAAGTACATCAGAAAAAAATGCCCCTGAATACTCTTTGGAAGCAAAGACAAAATATCAAAAGTAACGGTGTTGCTTACCCTATTCAAAAAGCGGCAGCTTACTCGTTGCAACCCCACGTACAAAAAGAACTCCGCAAAAACATAGAGATCTATTTAACCCAAAGCAAAAGGGTCAAAGAAGCTCTTCTAGCAGCTCATCAAACCTGCTATGGAGGCATAGACTGCCCCTACATCTGGTGGAAAGCCCCTCAAGAGCTCTCCTCTTGGGAGTTTTTTGACAAGCTTCTGCATCAAGTCAATCTTTTAACGATACCAGGAAGCGCCTTTGGCAGACAAGGAGAGGGCTTTGTAAGACTTTCAGCCTTTGCCACACCAGACACCGTAGACCTTGCCCTTCCAAGGCTTTCTTCTATAGATTTTCTTTGAAAACCCCTTCTTAAAAAAACCCTGCAGATTCCAATTCCTCAGTGTGCTACACTCGCTAGATATGCTGGTGTTTTTTACTGCAGGGAACTATGAAAAGGCAGATACTCGAGCCTAAACACATTGACTTTTTTGACAAACATGGATGGGTTCTTTTTCAAGATCTTATCCCTCCTTCCATGCTATCTGCATGTAGGACTCTGCTTGCCAAAAATTGCTCTACACGTAATGTGTGGAAAAGTCATGAGCCTATAAAAAAGCTCTCTTTTCATTTTCTCTTTGCTCATATTGCAGCTCAGCTAACAAGACTCAAACAGCTCCGCTTTGCTTTTGATCACTATTTTCCTTCTTTAGACAATCTTATTTCTTTTCTTGCAAGAGGCCCTTCACTCAACGCCTTAAATTCTATTGATAAATTAGAAATTGGCCTTCTTCTCAACCTCTCTGACGTTACCTCCGAAGACTCTCTTTCCTCACTCCCTAGCGTAGGGGGAAGTGGAACCTTTTTCTCTGCTCTTTCTTCTCCTTTGGATCTTACTGTCAAAGATATTGCAGGCCCTTTTTTACTGATTACCTACTGCCATGCCCACTCTCGTTACCTATATAAAGTTGCAGATCCTTTTACACACGATGTGAAACAAGAGTCCTGCGCTTTTGGAGACAAGCTAGCTAACAGTTATCATCCTCTGGTGTACTACTAGTCTCTTCTGTTAAAAAATTGTTTCTTTTCAAGAATCACCCTATCAGTTATTTTTTCAAAAAATCGAGTGGAAACCTACGACTGAGGGGTCTTGAGCTATGCCTGGGAAATATGATTTCTTCGATCAAGCTTTGAAAAAACGGGTAGAACAAAATGCTTATAGACAACTGCGATGCGTCATCCCTCTAGATGAAGCTCACATCCTCTGTCAAGACAGAAAAATGATCAATTTCAGCTCTAACGACTATCTAGGACTATCCGATCACTCTTATGTTAAAAAGAAAACCATTCAATATGTCTTGCAATGGGGCGCAGGATCTACTGCATCAAGACTTATGACAGGTCACTTAGAATGCCATAAGCAAATTGAAGAAAAGGTCGCAGAACTCACAGGTTATGAAGAGGCTCTGCTACTGTCTTCGGGTTTTCAAGCCAGCATGAGTATACTAGCAACCCTTACCAATCCCCGTTCTTTGGTATTTATCGATAACAGCTGTCATCAAGGGTTATTTCAAGGCGCCTATCAAGGTCGCGGAAAAGTATTGAAGTTTGAGCACAATGATGTAGAGCACTTAAAAGAGCTTTTACAACAGCACTCCTCTATTCAAGCTTCTACCAAAATCATTATCCTGGAATCTCTCTATCAGCTAGAAGGCGATCTAGCACCTCTAGAAGAGGTCATCTCTTTAGCCAAAGAGTATGATACTCTGTTATTTGTAGATGACTCCCACTCTTTAGGTGTAATGGGACATGAGGGCATGGGTCTTTGCGCTCATAAAAAAGGTGTTGATATTGTTTTAGGGACCTTTGGAAAAGCTTGCGGTTCGTATGGCGCTTATATTGCTTCCAACAATCTCATCAAAGAATATCTCATTAACTTCTGCCAGGGATTTGTCTATTCTACAGCTCTTCCACCCGCTGTACTCGGAGCTATTGACGCTGCATTAGATTTAATCCCTGATATGGACAAAGAAAGAGAAAGTATTCACGCCCATGCACGCGCTTTATTAGATTATCTTCATAACCATGATTGGAACATCGCTTTTTCTGACTCTCATATCATTCACATCACAGGTGATGCCGAAGAACTGACCGAGCTACATCACGCTCTTTTCAATGCCAATATTTTGGCAGCTCTACTCAAACCCCCTGCTGTGCCTCCTCATAAATCTCGCATCCGCTTTACCATGAATGCCCAACACACCTCTGAGCAGATTGCTCATGTGTGTGACACTCTTGAATCTCTCAAAAAAGAGCCTGCCTATATCAAGCGCTAAGGAGTGCGTTGATTGAGCTCATTGAGCTGCCCCTTACGACTGACCCCCTCATAGAGGGCATCGCAGAGATTGTTAAGATTAACCACAGTGACTGTAGGATTGAAAAAGGCAGCTACTGTGCTAAGATTGGAATTTGTTCTGATCAAAAGATCACTCTTGGCAAGCAGTAGACAATCCATTAAAGCCTCTTTGCCTTTGAGAAAGCACTTGGTAGATGCATAATGCACAGGCTTTCCTTCTATACGCTGCGCACTTGTGTGGCAGATCTTACCTGGAAAAGCTTTCTTCATGGCATCTAAAAAAGGCTCTTCATCTGTTGCCACAAAAATTTTATCTTGCTCACTTTCTATATGCTCACAAACTACCTGTATCGTCCTTTCATAACTTACAGCAGTTGCTTCAAGAATTTTATCCGTACCACGATAATGAACCCCAATCACTCGAAAGCCTTGTAAATAGGTATCATAAAAACTCTGCATCTCTTCTATAATCTCTGCCTTCACAGAAAGATAGCGGCTGATTAAAGTGTGAGCCCTTTCTCTTGTCATATAAAACTGAGCGCCATTACCTATTTCTCCTTTTTCAAAATCATTAAAGGTTTTTATCCTAGGCTTACCCTTATAACCCCCTCTTGGAGGATAATCTAGTACGTCAAAATAATAACTCCACCAGTTGCTGCCATAATCTACATCATAATACAGTCCTTGTTTGCCAAAATCGATACGAAGCCCTACATAATCATAGAGGTCGTACATCTCCAAACAGCCCAGTACAATCGTGAAATTATGAAAAAATCCAGCTCCCCCTATATAAAGAGGAGAATCCAGGTAAATATACCGCAGGTTTTTTGCTTCAACAACTCCCAACAAACCTATAAAAAAAATCATCCATTTCCTTAGCATCTTGCATACTCATAAGCTAAATTTTTAGAATGTTCTATACATGCAGCTACGGACGCTTGTGTAAGATAGCTTCCAGCAAGTTTAAAATGGGGACAGGTTTGTCTAAGATAAGCCAACAGCTGCTCTAGCCTTTGCCCATGATACAGTGGGTATTGAGGAATAGACTCAGGATATCTCGACACCAGATACCTACAAGGCTTCTCGGAAATCCCCAAATGACGAAATAACGCATCAGAGGCCACCTGCACAAGCTGCTCATCAGAAAAGTCTATCATCTCTGGATGAAGACTTCCTCCCATCATCACCGTGAGTTTTGTAAGGTAAGAAGAAGAGTCTAACATCGGAAAAGTAGCCTTATCAAATAGCACACCCAAAATCTTCTCTTTTTCTTTTGCTGGTACTAAGTACCCAAAACCTTTTCTTTGCAATACATCTTCTTTGTAGGCAAAAGAAACACTCACAAGACTTGCCACAGGAAAATCATAAAAAAAACCAAGCTTCTTCGCAAAGGGGAGCTGAATCTGTCTAAGAGCGCCGATAGGGAGCGCTGAAAAAACCTCCTCTGCCAAAAATGCCCCTTGGTTCGTATATAGCTCTAGCTGCTTACCTACCTGCTTGATCTCATGAACCTGATGACGTAAGCGAATATGATCTTTCATGAGATGCCCTAGTGCCGTTGTCAGTGTGGCTAAGCCCCCTCGCAGAGTAAAAAGAGAGCTTTGTCTCTTTTTTTTGCTACTCTTTTTCAGCAGCATCCCTTTGACAACAGAACCTTTTTCTTCTTCCCATTTCTTGAGTGTGGGAAAATAGGCCTGCATCGATAGCTTATGCATATCCCCTCCACAAATGCCTGCTACAAAAGGCTGAACACAGCTATCTGCGATGTAGTTTCCAAACCGGCGCCGCATAAAAGCTCCGATCGTTTCATCACCCTGTAGAGCCTTCCTAACAAAAGGCTCTTTGCATAACCCAGGAAGCATTTTAAGAGTCACTGAAGAGCCTAGCGACATTGCGTGAAGCTTACGATCAAAATAGAGATATTTTTTGTTTGCCTGTGGTGAGGAAAATAGCAACTGATCTTGAAGATGCACTTCGTCAATAAGCTCCAAAATCGATCCTCCACTAGAAACTCTAAATGTTTTAGGTCCCTGATCGAAAATAACATCTTCTTGCACGACCTGTTGCACAACACCTCCCACCCGATCTGCTTTGTCTAGCAAAAGTAGAGATCTATCGGGAAAAAGTTTACGTAAATACCACAAAAGAGAAAGCCCTGAAATCCCTCCTCCTAAAACTATAATTTCTTTTTTTTCCATGATATCTTATCCTTTCGATGTGCAGTCCATAAACAGTGCAGCATGCGGATTTGCAGAAATTTTGAAAACTTTTTTAGGAAAGTTATCTTGCAAAATGTACAATTACCTATCACCTCTTTTCTCAAAGACCTCCAAGAAAGAATCCTCTCTTCTTTTACCTCCTTCGAGCCTACCAAGCGCTTTACAAAAACCTCTTGGAACTACCAGCATGGAGAAGGGGGTGGCCTTATGTGTGTGCTTAGAGGTGATGTCTTTGAAAAAGCCGCTGTCAACTTCTCCGCTGTCTCAGGAGCTTCTTTCCCTACAAAAGAAGCGCTAGGTCCTTTTTTTGCGACAGGTGTAAGCCTTATCACGCACATGCATAACCCTCACGCTCCCACAGCCCATATGAATATACGGTTTATCCAAACCCAAGATAAAACATGGCTAGGAGGAGGCTATGACCTAACACCTATGGGATTTGTTTATGAAGAGGATACACTCCATTTTCATGAGACAGCAAAAAAGAGCCTAGATCCTTTTGGAGAAGATCTCTACCCCACCTTTACGCAAAATGCAAAAGAGTATTTCTATATCCCTCATAGAAAAAAAGAAAGGGGTGTTGGCGGCATATTTTTCGATCATTTTTCTTCAGGAGATTGGGAAAAAGATGTGCATATGTGGCAAGCTATTGGAGAGAGTTTTATCCCAGCTATTCATCCTATTTACATAAAAAGGGTATCTACACCTTTTACTAAAGAAGATAAAGAAAAACAGCTCACCCTAAGAGCTCATTACGTAGAGTTCAATCTTCTCTATGATAGAGGGACAAAGTTTGGATTTCTATCAGGAGGGAATCCCGAAGCAATCCTTTGCTCGATGCCACCTCTTGTACAATGGTAATCGATTAACTCTCCTGCACAGTGCTTACAAAACACTTTACAGCCTCTTCAGAAATCTCTGGAGTCACCCCATGGCCAAGCCCTGCGATAAATCTTCTCTCTCCTTCCATGAAAGAAAGCATCTGCTTTGTTTTTCTTGTGATTTCAGCAAAGGGGGCTTTTAATACATCTGGGTCTAAATTCCCCTGTATAGCGATAGGATAGGGAACTTGTGTTTTCAGCTTATCTAAAGGCCTATGCCAATCAAAACTAATACCATTTGGCTTTAGATGCGCGAGCTGCTCTGCAAAAAGTGACGATCCACGGCAAAAGACAATCACAGGGACTTTGGTTGGCCTTATAGCCTCAATAATCTTGTGCAAATAGTGCACACTACACTTTGCAAACTGCTCTTCCTCTAGCACCCCTGCCCAAGAGTCAAAGATCTGCACAACATCTACACCTGCTCGAATTTGCCTATGAAGATAGGCTATGACAAGATCTGCCAACCTATCTAGCAAAGAAAAAAAGGTAGAGGGTGTTTGATATAACGCTTGCTTGGTTTTTTGCAGGAGATGATGCTTGTCATGATCTAACACATAGCTAGCTATAGTAAATGGCGCTCCTGCAAATCCTAGTAAAGGAACAGAGAGCCTTTTTTTTAGATTAACAATAGCAGAGGTAAGGAAAGAAAACCTTTCTTCCATAGAAACTTCTTCTTCTTTACACAAAGAGGCTTTTACCTTAGGTCCTTTTTCATACTCAACAGAAAAGCCGATATGCTCAAGAGGAAGTAAAATATCTGAAAAGAGGATCGCCGCATCCACACCAAGCTCATCTACAGGTAACATTGTCACCTCTTCAATAAGATCGCTTGTGTGAAACATCTCAGAAAGCGTATAGCGCGAGCGTAGCTTCCGATAAGAAGAGAGATAGCGTCCCGCTTGTCTCATAAGCCATACAGGAGGCCTCCCTCTATTTTCTGCCCGTAGCGCTTGAAGAAATCGAGAGTCCTTAACCATCTACTGCGAGCAACCTTTCCAAGATAGCGTCCACAGTAAAACCAAACTCTTGCGCTAGATCTCCTGCTGGAGCTGAAGCTCCAAAAGTCTCCATGCAAATCGTCATCCCTTCAGGACCGACCCACTTGTGCCAGCCGAGACTCACCCCCGCCTCAATACTTACACGAACTCCTAACCTGCCACCAAGTACGCTATGCTGATATTCAAGAGACTGTTTTTCAAACAGCTCCCAACAAGGCATCGAGACAACTCGCACCGCTTTGTCTCTTTTCTCTAACTCCTTAGCAACATCTAGCGCTAAACTTACCTCTGAGCCCGTAGCCATCAGCAGATAATCACACGGCTTGGATTCTTTTTTCAAAATATAAGCGCCACGACCCACCCCTTCAGAAAGCGTATATTTCTGCGTCTCCGCTAAAAGAGGAAGTTTTTGCCTTGTAAAAATAAGAGCTGTAGGCCCGTCATATTGCAAAGCCTGAAGCCAAGCGCCTTTGACTTCATGACTATCTGCAGGTCTTATCACATGCAACCCAGGAATCGCTCGTAAAGAGGCATAATGCTCTACGGGCTGATGCGTTGGACCATCTTCTCCTAAGAAAATAGAATCATGAGTAAATTGATACACAACATGGTATTTAGACAGCGCTGCCAGTCTAATGGCATTGCGCATATAATCAGAAAATGTAAGAAAAGTCCCTATATAAGGTCTAATCATTTGCGTAAGCCAAAGACCCGCTGCCATCGTTGCCATCCCAAACTCACGGATCCCATACTTGATATTTCTCCCCACAAAATTATGAGGCTCTATCAAAGGAAATTTTTTCATCATCGTGCAATCAGATCCGGAAAGGTCTGCAGAACCCCCATAAAGATAGGGAAGCTTATCTGCAAGAAACTGCAACACTTCTTGCGCTGCTGCTCTTCCCGCCGTGGGATTTTTAATCTCATGCCGAATCAGCTCCTGCTCAAGATCTTTAGGAAGCTCTTGTGCTTCCATCGCTTTAAACGCCTCATAGAGCTGAGGATTATCTGCTCTCCAACGATTAAACTTTTCTTGCCACTCTTTTTCTAAGAGTTTGCAAGCTTCCTTGCGCGTCTGAAAGAAGGCTTTGACAGCCTGAGGAATATAGAAATCTTCTTCGGAAATGCCTAAGTTTTTTTTGGTAGCTGCGCATTCTTCAGGTCCAAGGGGAGATCCGTGAGCTTCATGAGTACCTTGCTTGCCAGGAGAGCCTTTTCCAATAATTGTATGCGCAATGAGTAACGTTGGCTTTGTCTGAGTAGCTCTTATCTTGTTTAAGGTTTGCTCGATTTCCTCTAAATTATGTCCATCTATCTCAACAACATCCCATCCGTATGCCTTGAATCTCATCCCCGTATTTTCTGATCCACACTGCTCCAGCGGACCATCTAATGTGATCTTGTTGCTATCAAAAATCAGCACCAGATTATCCAAACACAGATGCCCAGCAAAAGAGCAAGCTTCTGAAGAAACGCCTTCCATCAAACATCCATCTCCTGCAAGGGCGATGATCTTATTATCAAAAATTTTATACTCTTCGGTGTTAAACTTGTCTTGCAAGATCTTATATCCTAAGGCAAGCCCTACAGCATTACCTACCCCTTGTCCAAGAGGTCCTGTAGTTGCCTCAACACCCGCTGTATGTCCAAACTCTGGATGCCCTGGCGTTTGAGAATGGAGCTGACGAAATCGTTTGATCTCTTCCAAGCTAAGATCAAACCCCGAAAGATGGAGCAAAGAGTAGAGCCACATAGACCCATGTCCTGCTGATAAGACGAGATGGTCTCTATTGATCCAGCGAGGCATCTCAGGCTGATGACGAAGGAACATCCCATATAAGACAGCTCCTATCTCCGCACATCCCATAGGCAGCCCAGGATGGCCTGAATTGGCCTTCTGCACAGCTTCAAAAGATAGAGCTCGGATGGTATTAGCTGCTTTGTGCAACAATTTTTTCGTGTCTTCGTCCATGACTTTTCTCTTCTCTCCCTAAAATAGACCTTGAAACGCTTAAAATTTATTCCTCTAAAAGCTATGATGGCTTCACAACTGTTCAAAACTAAGGGCTAGTTTATGCTTTCTTCTAAGATTCGTAAAGAGTTTTTGCATTATTTCAAAAACAAAGACCATAAAGTCATAACGTCCTCACCTGTCATCCCCCACGAAGATCCAACCCTCTTATTCACCAATGCCGGAATGAATCAATTCAAAGATGTCTTCCTAGGGCAAAGCGTAAGAGAGTATAAAAGAGCTACAACAGCCCAAAAATGTATCCGGGCTGGAGGTAAACATAATGACCTTGACAATGTGGGTCACACCTCCAGACACATGACGTTTTTTGAAATGCTAGGCAACTTCTCTTTCGGAGATTATTTCAAAAAAGAAGCGATTGCTTTTGCTTGGGAGATGACTCTCAATGTCTTTGGTTTTGATCAAGAAAAAATCTGGGTTTCTGTATTTGAAGACGATGAAGAAGCCTTTGCCCTTTGGAAACAGCATATTCCTGAAAAAAGAATCATTCATCTAGGTAAAAAAGATAACTTTTGGATGATGGGTGATACAGGTCCTTGCGGCCCTTGCTCTGAGCTTTTGTATGACCGTGGCAAAGCATTTGGATCTGCTTCTTCCCCAAAAGAAGATGTTTCAGGAGAGCGTTTTCTAGAGTTTTGGAACCTTGTCTTTATGCAATATAACGCGCAACCTCAGGGCCGCTTAGAACCTCTGAGTAGCAAAAGCGTAGACACCGGAGCAGGTCTTGAGCGGGTTGTTTCCTTACTGGAAAATGTAGACTCTGTGTTTAAGATTGACATCTTTCAAGAGCTTATCGCCCAGATACAAGATGTATTACATGTTCGCTACGATGAGACCGATCCGAAGAAGGCTCCTCCTTTTTATGTGATTGCTGATCATCTACGCTCTTTGTCTTTCGCTATCGCTGATGGCGCGCAACCCAGCAATGTCGACAGAGGATATGTTCTCCGAAAAATTTTACGAAGAGCTGTGCGCTATGGAAGGTTGCTAGGAGCAGAAAAGCCCTTTTTAGCAAGCATTTTCCCAAGACTTCTTGCTGTAATGGGCAAAGACCATCAGGAGCTGCATACAGCGAAAGAGAGGATCTGTGAGATCTTGACAATAGAAGAAGAGAGCTTTTTGAAAACTTTGAAAAAAGGGGGTAACATCCTTTCTTCGATTTTACACAAAGCGCAGCAAGATGCAAAAAAAGAGATCAGCGGCGCTGACGCTTTTAAGTTAAAAGACACTTATGGGTTTCCTATTGAAGAGATTCTTCTTCTTGCAAAAGATAGCGATGTACATGTCAACCTTGATGCTTTTGCACTCCTTGAAGTCGAAGCGAAGGAGCGTTCCAAAAAGACCAAAGAGACGCATCATCAGACCATCTCTTCTTCCCAATATACATCTATTCTCGAAAAACATGGTTCTTCGGAATTCCTAGGATTTACGGAAAATGAGCTAGAAGCAAGTGTTGTGGCGATTCTCAAAGATGGAGAAGAAACCGATGTACTCGAAGAAGGAGAAGAAGCTGTGATCCTCCTTGATAAAACACCCTTTTATGCAGAAAAAGGAGGGCAAGTCTCTGACAAAGGAGTACTCTTTCACGAAGGAGCAAGATTTATTGTAGAAGAATCTCTACATCCTCTCCCCAGCCTTACTGTCCACAGGGGCAAGCTAGAAAAAGGGACTCTTATCACTGGGGAACCTGTCACAGCGCAAATCAATATCGAAAGAAGAGAGTCTATCGAAAACAATCATAGCGCAACGCACCTTCTGCACTGGGCTTTGCAACGAGTGCTGGGAGAACATATTAGACAAGCAGGCTCTCTTGTTGAACCTGATAAGTTGCGATTTGACTTCAATCACCACAAAGCGATTTCTCGCGAAGAGCTCCGTGAAGTAGAGCGTCTTGTTAACATCAAGATTCGCTCCAATGCCCCTGTAAAATTCTATGAGCTCTCTTATGAAGAAGCGCAAGGAAAACAGGAGATTAAGCAGTTTTTTGGAGATAAATATGGCTCTACAGTACGTGTTGTAGATATCGCTGATTTTTCCAAAGAGCTCTGTGGAGGAACCCACGTGCCTGCCCTTGGTAGACTTGGACTCCTTAAAGTTGTTAAAGAGAGCAGCATCGCTAAGGGAGTACGTAGAATTGAAGCTGTCACAGGAAAAAAAGCAGAAGAGTTTGTACATAGTATGGAAGATAAACTTGCGCATATAGAAACCCTGCTGTCAGCACCTGCTTCACAGGTGCTAGAAAAACTGCAACATACTCTAGAGGAAAACCAAGAGCTGAAAAATGTGGCTAAAAAACAAAGAAATACAGAGCTTCATAAAATCGTTCAGTCTTTGAAAAAAGAGTGTCAAACAACAAATGGGGTCCACTATGTCTTTGCAGAGGTCAGTATCACACCACAAGAGCTTCATAGCTTTGCCAACATGGCTTCTGCTGAGCTGCCTCAAACAACGCTTCTTCTAGCAGCGAATCACGAAGGGAAATGTATGCTGCTGCTCAAAGTGCATGAAGCCCATGCACAAAAAGGTCTAGAAGCTACCGAGATCATCAAAGAGTTAGCTCCTTTGATCAAAGGTTCTGGTGGAGGAAAAGGGTGCTCTGCACAAGCTGGAGGCACTTATCCAGAGGGGTGTAAAGAAGCCTTTGCAAAATTTACAACCTTGATTGAGAAGCTGTGATAGAAAAATTCTCTCACAGCCCCTTTCTGCAGCTCTTTAAGCAGGCCCTCCATGAAAAACCTTCTCTACTCTTGGAGGGACTTTGGGACTGTCCAAAAGCTCTTTTAGCTTTAACAGCTTTGCGCTCTTTCGGAAGATCTATTGTGATCATTACAGGTGGAGATCGCCAAGAAAAATTACTGGATGACCTCAATTATTTTTCTCAAAAAGAATGTTTAGAATTTCTCTCCTGGGAAACGCTGCCCAATGAAGACATCTCTCCAAGCCTTGATATCGTAGGTAAAAGATTCGAGATTCTTCACCATCTCATAAAAACCACAGAAGAACACATCGTTGTCACCAATCTACAAGGTATTTTGCAAAACGTTCTTCCTAAAACCTCTTTGCAACCTTTATTTCATACATGGAAAAGTGGCACTACCCTCTCTTTCGATAAGATACCTGCCTTGCTCGAGTCTCTTGGCTACCACAAAACCCCTGTTACCTCTGACAAAGGAGAATATTCTCTGCGAGGAGGCATCCTTGATATTTTCCCCTCCAGCGCTCAGACTCCTTATCGCATTGAGTTTTTCGACGATGCTATAGATCGTATTCGTTCTTTCGATCCTATATCACAAAAATCTATTGAAAAAGTTCCTTCTTTGTTTCTTTGTCCAGCTCATGAAGCTCCTTTGCTAAAGCAAGCCACCTCTCTATCAACTCTTATCGACTATTTTACTACTCCTCCCATTCTCATTTTTGACGATCTTCTTGCCTTAGAAGATAAATATGTTTCTTTGCGCTCTTTATCTGGCATGCACTCTCGGTATTTTTCGAGTCTCACTGATCTCCTTGCTAAAGAAGGCAAAAAGATCTTTTTTTCTACGCAGCCTATAGAAAAACTCTCTGCTGCTATAGAAAAGCCCTCTCAAAAACAGCTCTTGCAGCCTATAACTTTTGAGATTTTTCAAACCCATATAACAACCACAAAACTCACCCATCCCTTTGCTAAGATAGAAGAGTTTTTTCTGAGTGTAGATCACTCTTCAGAAGATAAGGGTGAAGATCTTTTACGAGGTATTTCTTTCTATAAAGACCACCCTCTCACTCTGCACTTTATCACTGCAACAGACGCAGAAGAAGCTTCCTTAAAAAAAGATTTGGAAGAATTAGATGTCCAGCTTCCCCAAAAAGTCTTTTTTTCCCGTGGTTATTTGACAAGTGGTGTTGTCCTTATAGACGCAAATGTGGCTTGCTTTCCTTACACAGAACTCTCTCACCGCTATAAGGTGCGTCGTAAAAAATGGCGAGCCACCTATCACACCCCTGTATCAGATTTTCATGAGCTCTCTCCAGGAGATCTTGTCGTTCACTCTCATAATGGTATCGGTAAGTTTTTGGGCATTGAAAAACAAAAAAACCATCTTGGACATCTTGATGAATTTATTATTCTAGAGTACGCAGAAAGCAGCAAACTCTACGTTCCTCTTTCACAGTCTCATGTCATCAGCAGATACATAGGCTCCAAGGAAGAATCTCCACCTCTGTACACACTAGGAACCACCAAATGGCAAACTGTCAAAGCCAAAGCAGAAGCTTCTATCATGGGCTACGCCAAAGATCTTTTGCATATGCAAGCAGAAAGAGAAGCCATAGGAGGCTTTATCTACCCTCCTGATAGTGATGCTATGCTCTTATTTGAAGAAGAGTTTCCTTTTGTGGAAACTGATGACCAATTAAGAGCTATCGCGCAAATCAAAGAAGATATGTGCTCTACAAAAGCTATGGACAGACTTATCTGCGGAGATGTTGGCTACGGCAAAACAGAGGTAGCTATGCGCGCCGCCTTCAAAGCTGCTGTTGATGGTAAAAAGCAAGTAGCCCTCCTTGTTCCCACAACCACCTTGGCCATGCAACATTACGATAGCTTCTGCGCGCGGATGGCGAACTTTCCCGTTACTATTAAAGTGCTCTCACGTTTTGTATCAGCTAAAGAAACTCAAGCCGTACTTAAAGCTCTCCAAGAAGGCTCTGTAGACATCTTAATCGGCACCCACAGGCTCATTAGTAAAGATATTGTCTTTCATAACTTAGGACTTCTGATCATTGATGAAGAGCAGCGCTTTGGAGTGAGAGCTAAAGAAGCGTTAAAAAAGCTCAAAGCAGGTGTGGATTGTATTACTCTTTCGGCAACACCTATCCCAAGAACGCTCCATATGTCTATGGTCGGAGCCAAAGAGCTCTCTGTCATCAACACCCCTCCCCAAGATAGACTTCCCATCAAAACCATCCTTGCAGAGTCTGATCCTTCCCTGATCAAAAACGCCCTGCTTAGAGAACTTTCCCGTGATGGCCAAACCTATTTTATCCATAACCGTGTGGAAACTATCTACAAAAAACAAGAAGAACTAGAAGCCCTTGTCCCCAGCGCAAAGATCAAAGTCGTTCACGGACAAATGGATCCACAGGCCATCGATGATATTTTCCACGCTTTTAAGACAGGTCATGTCGATATCCTTGTTGCCACAACCATTATCGAAAGTGGCATCGATATCCCCAATGCCAACACCATTCTTATCGATAGAGCCGATACTTTTGGACTTGCTGATCTTTACCAGTTAAGAGGAAGGGTTGGTCGTTGGAATAGACCTGCTTACGCCTACTTTTTAACGCCTAAAAACAAAGAGCTGCAAGAAACCTCCAAAAAAAGGCTGCAAGCCCTTGTAGAAACCTCAGGTTTTGGCGGGGGGATGAAACTCGCCATGCGTGATCTAGAGATCCGCGGCGCTGGGGATATTCTTGGCGTGCAGCAATCTGGGCAAATCTCTACTGTGGGTTTTCATCTCTACTGTAAACTTCTTAAGAAAGCTGTTGACGCTCTTAAACGCAAAATCCCCGCTTCTTTTGTGGAGACAAAGTTAGAATTTGCCTTCCCTGCCTCTCTTCCCGCCTCCTATATCCCTGAGACAAGTCTACGGCTAGAGATGTACCATAAGCTAGGGGAAACCTCTTCTTTTGAGGGCATAGAAGAGATTATGAAAGAGCTCGAGGATCGTTTTGGCAAACCTCCAGAACCAGTGCTTTGGCTTTATCATCTTACTAGAATCAAGGTGTTTGCAAGCCATCTTCATTTCATTTTGGTAAAATTTGAAAAGACAACCCTTATCGCTCATAGACAAATGAAAGATAAGTCGCTTAGCAAAAAGAGCATCCCTCTCCCTACTTTCGATAAGCCGCAAGAACTAGAAACTTTTGTCTGTATGATGCTAAGACACCATTTTCAAATCTCTACTTCCTCGTAAAAGCTATCTCTTTCTTGATTTTTTATGTGACTCGCTAGAACTTTTGCGAAGCAAAGTATTTAGTAAGAGATCTTGCTCTGAAGGAGTTAACTGCGTAAGTGTTCTTTCCTTAAGATTTTTGAGAGAAGAACTTACCTCATCGAAAGCATTTTCACTGACAATACCTTGATTCGCAGCGCGTTGCACTTTATCAATCACCAATTCTTGAACCGTTGACTCTTCTCCTAGCGAAGAGTTCATACGTCTTTGACACTCATTATGTAGTGTATTAAAAAAAATCAACTCTTCATTAATCGACATAATCACCTCATCTAACATTCATTATTATAATTAAATGCGATTATATCAAATAACTTTTGAAATTAAATTATACTAAATACCCATAACTATTTGTTTATCAACAAGATCTTGATTCTGTTTAGCAGCTGGTGGTGGTAAAATATCCAGCACCACCTGAGGTCCCATCACCTGAATCTTCTCTTGCTGACCCTGTGGTAAGCTAGGAAACTTTTCTAAAATCTGCGCTAGATCAACACTAGAAGTGATTTCTATATGAAATAATCCATCTTCTTTAAGTCTCATGTGTTGAAAGAGAGGGATACATAGCTCAAGCAAGCTCTTAAGCTGCTCTACTGGCAATGTAGAAGTAGAGGAGAGGTTTTTATCCTGAGCTTTCTCATAGAGCTCCATCCCTTTTTCCCATACATTTGTCACCATCTCCTTTACATCGATTACCTTCTCTACATACTTTTGCCCTAATTTTTTGATATCCTGCTCCATATCACTCTCGTTTTGTCGATACCATAAGCTCTGCAAAAGAGATTGTCCTTTCTGAGCTCCCCAGGTCAGATATTGAAAGACTTGTTTACGGAAAGCATTTACTTTTTTATACCCTCGATAACACTTTATCCCTGTTTGCACTACACAAAGTCCATAAGAGGCTACTTTATAGGCCACGTAAACACCTACAACAGCCGCTATAATCGATTGCATACGACTGACTTCACACCATGCCCCATATACAGGAGCTGCGGCAGAAAAGAGCCAATCGGTTTTCAACTGCTTTACATTGCTAAGACATGTTTGATACTCAAAACCAGCTTCCGTCGAATTTTGCCAGACTGTCCACGGAAACAAAGCTACTGTTTTACAATCCTCAAAAAACTGTTTTGTAGCTCCTATCACGCCACCACAGTTGGCTATTCTTAATCCAGTAAACCCCGTAACTAATGCAACATTGGCAGCTTTTCCTATAATCCCAAACATAATTTTACTACCTCTTATTACACATCTATTTAAACATATATTTATTTATATTTGCGTTAATATTATATGTGATTTTTTTTGTTTAAATTTTTTATTAAAAAATAAAACACATAGATTAAAAAAATTATTTTTATTTTCAAAAAAGATGTTTTTACGGCAAGATTTTATTAAAATAATTTTTTATATAAGGAGCGTGCAATGGGCCCTTTATCCTCTCTCTCCAAACAAGCTCTTGAGCAAAGATTATCAGGGGCTTTTGACAATAGCTCCCTATTACAAAGTATCCCTTTATCTAGGTGGGCTGTCTACAAGGCTTGCAAACTCCCTCTCAAAGACTCTTATCCTTCTTTGATAGAATCTCTCAGCTATCTAGGCCTTTATATCTCTGCGATTGGACTGAGCATCTCTTTGGTGAACTACTATATCGCCCCTGCAATCTGCTGTGGGGCTATTATGATGATTTTTCGATATAGCATTCTAGAGCTTCGCAAACAAGTAGCTATGAATGCGCAAATTCAAAGACTAGAAACTGTCAATACCTCTCTAGAAAAAATAGTCTCTAGACAAGAAAAACAGGTAGAGGAGCTACAAACAACCCTCCAAGAAGCAAAGATAACCACAGAACATATCCAAGAGCTAAAAAAACAAGAGCAACAAAGTCTAGAAACTTGTCAGAAGTTAGAAAAAGAGCTTGCCGAAACAACGCAAAAGCTACAGGGTGTCCAGGCAGGACTAGAAGCTGTGCATGAAAAACTCAAACAGGAAGTAGATAGACTCGCTCAAGTTCCTTCTGGATAATTATCTCTCTATACGCCATGATAGCTCCCAATGTGGCTAAATTTGCAGGTAAACTATGGCTCAAGTAAACACCAATGATTTTAAGTCCGGCATGAAGGTAGAGGTAGATGGAGAACCGTATACCATTGTAGGGGCAGAATTTGTAAAACCAGGTAAAGGGCAAGCCTTTACCCGTACCAAACTCAAACATCTTATTTCTGGAAGAGTCATAGAAAAGACTTTCAAATCTGGTGAAAAACTCGATCTTGCTGATGTAGAAGAGAAGACCATGAGAATGGTATACCGTGAGCAAGAACATATTGTCTTTATGGATGATATCTCGTTTGATCAGCTCAGCGTTCCTCTAAGCGTTATCGCTGATAAAGAAAAATGGCTCAAAGAAGACATTTTGTATGACATCGTATTTTACAAAGGCTCTGCTGTCGATTTTACACCTCCTACCTTCATGGAGCTTCTGATCACAGAAACCGCTCCAGGAGTTCGTGGAGATACGGCATCAGGAAGAGTGTTAAAACCTGCCCTCTTGGAAACAGGCGCCAAAGTGCAGATCCCTATCTTTGTCGAAGAGGGAGAGAAAATCAAAGTTGACACCCGCACTGGCGAGTATGTCTCACGCGTCTAAACTCTCTATACTGCATGATAGAGCTCTCATGTTTCGAGCTGTGCGTGATTTTTTTGCAGCTCGCAACGTCTTAGAAGTAGACACTCCTCTTTTAAGCCCCTTTGCCCCGATTGATGTACATATCGATATTTTGGAGACTGAAGCGATAGCGCAGCAAACAGGCTACTTGCATAGCTCGCCTGAATATGGGATGAAAAAACTTCTCGCTATGGGCTCCCCTGATATCTTTCAACTCTCCCATGTCTATAGGCAAGGAGAGATAGGCCCTAAACATCAGATTGAATTTTCTATGATCGAGTGGTATAGGAGCCATTTTTCCTTTGCACAGCTTATCGAAGAAACCTATCAACTTTGTCTGCTTTTCCTTGACAACCTTCCCCTTGAGACTCTGCGTTACGCCGAAGCCTTTCAGAAAACACACTCTCTAGATCCTTTCTCCTGTTCTTTACAGGAGCTTCGCGCTCGCTCATGTGAGCTTGGGCTCGAAAGCCCCTTAGAAGAGAAAGAAAGCTATCTCACCTTTTTGTGGGATGCTGTAGAAAACTCTTTAGGAGATCACTGCATCACCTGTGTCACCCATTTTCCCGGTTCACAAGCAGCTCTTGCAAAAACAACGACAGAAAACGGCATCAACTACGCAAGTCGCTTTGAGCTCTATCATAAAGGCATTGAGCTGGCTAATGGCTATCATGAGCTTACAGATCCCCTAGAGCAAAAACACCGGTTTGTGCTAGCTAATCAAAAGCGCGTTGCTCTAGGCAAAAAACCTCTTCCTATCGATGAAGAACTATTACAAGCGCTTAAGCTCTTACAAAACCAAGATTTCTTTGGCGTTGCTGTGGGCTTTGATAGGCTGATGATGCTGCGTCATAAGACTATGGAAATTCGTGACATCCTGCCTCTTTGCTGGTAATCCCTACATCCATCCTTGCACGATAGGATAATGCCTTCCCACGCCAAAAGATTTTTTAGAAATCCTGATAATAGGAGGACCTTGCCTTCTTTTATACTCAGCATGGTGAATCTTTCTCACTAGATTCATAACAGTTTCAATGGGTATTTTATATTTTTCCGCAATACTATCTACTCTGAGATAATCTTCTACATACCCACGAAGCACATCATCAACAATTTGATAATCAGGCAGAGAATCCAAATCTTTTTGCCCAGGTCTTAGCTCCGCAGAAGGGGGCTTATCAATGATGCGCTGAGGAATGATGTCTTTACCGGCGTTACGATTCAAATAACGCACCAGATCATACACATGAGTTTTGATCACATCCCCAATGACGCCAAGACCCCCACACATATCTCCATACAAAGTGCAGTATCCCATGGCAATTTCGCTTTTATTTCCCGTACTCAGCACGATATACCCATGCTTATTAGAAAGAGCCATCAAAAGAGTCCCTCTCACACGAGATTGAATATTTTCTTCTGTAACATCTTCAGGTTTTTTAGCAAAAAAAGGAGTCAATTCTTGTAAAAAGGTATCTACAGGCTTGTGAATAGGGATGGTAAGACAAGTGATTCCCAAATTTTTACACAATTGCAATCCATCTTCTCCACTCTCTTTTGAGGTGTATTTAGAGGGCATATACACACCTATCACATTGTCTTTCCCAAGAGCATCTTTTGCGATATGGGCAACAAGCGCTGAATCAATCCCTCCAGAAATGCCAAGGCAAGCTTTTTGAAAGTGAGATTTTTGGAAATAATCTTTAACTCCCAGCACAAGCGCCTGATAAAGATTGCTCATCGGATCATACTCCACAGAGCAAGGAGCCATCTTCACATCGGGATCAATGAGCATTTCATCTTCTTCAAACCCCTTGCCAAGCATAGCAAGCTCCCCTTGCTTGTCTACAAAGACGCTATACCCATCAAAAATAATCTGATCATTAGCTCCTACCTGACAACAAAGAGCGACAGGACACCCCAGCGTGCGAGCTGCTTTTTGGCACACTTTGACACGGATATCCGGTTTATAAATCTGGTAAGGCGATGCAGAAGCGTTGAGCAGAAGATCGGGTTTTAAAGCTGCCATCTCCTCAATAGGATCTCTTGGATAAGCGCTTAAATCCACATACCCCGCGTGCTGCCAGATATCCTCACAGATCACAATGCCTACCTTCTTGCCACCGATTTGCCATAATCTGGTTTCATTGCCCGGTTCAAAATATCTTCTTTCATTAAACACATCATAGGTAGGAAGGAGCCACTTATCTTGAAAGCCCAGCAAATACCCATCACTGATCACAGCTACGCTATTAAAAAGTCCTTTTTCTCCAGAAAACAAATTTCTTCTGGCAAGACCTACTATAGCTGCAATCCCCTGAGAAGCTCTCATAATTTGATCTAACCTTTGCTGCATCCCATCAATAAAAGATTGATGCAATAGAAGGTCTTCAGGGGCATAACCACAAATGGTCAGCTCAGGGAAAAGGACCAGATCTGCTCCCCTCTCTCGGCTTCTCTTGATCGACTCAATAATTTTTCTTGTATTGCCATCCAAATCCCCAATCTTGGGATTGAGCTGTGAGATCACAAATTTCATACATCGTCCTATTTTCCAAGAGCATCCTCTCCTAAAAAGATGCTCGATTGCCTCTATAATAGCAATATTTTACAGATTGTTTTTTGTGAGTTAGTATGTTAAAAACGAGGAGCTATTTCTATATAACATTTTTTACATTTGAGGAACATATCATGTCCCAAGGAAAACTCAAAATCCATAGTGAAAACATATTGCCCATCATTAAAAAATGGCTCTATTCCGATAAGGATATCTTTTTAAGAGAACTTGTTTCCAACGCTTCTGATGCTCTTTCTAAACTCAAAATTCTTCGTGACCGTGGGGAAGTGGAGTTTACAGATAGTGAACTGCGCATCGATATCCACATTGACAAAGCCGCTAAAACCATCACTGTGTCTGATACAGGGATTGGGATGACTCAAGAAGAAGTGGAAAAATACATTGCGCAGCTCGCTTTTTCTGGCGCAGAAGAATTTATGAAAAAATATCAATCCAGCAAGGAAAGTGAACAAATCATCGGACATTTTGGACTCGGTTTTTACTCTGCCTTCATGGTGAGCTCCCAAGTAACTATCAACTCTTTATCGTATCAAAAGCAGACTCCAAGTGCTTTTTGGTCTTGTGATGGTTCTTCGGAATATACTTTGCAAGAAGGAACAAAAGATACACGTGGTACAGATATCATCCTACACATCGAAACTAGCAGCGAAGAATTTCTTGAAGAAAACCGTCTTAGAGAGATTTTAGATAAATACTGCAGATTTTTGCCTTTCCCTGTGCACTTGAATGGCGTCCATATCAATACCCAAGAACCTATTTGGATCAAATCCCCTTCTGAGTGCTCTGATCAAGAGTATTTACAACTCTATCGTCATTTGTATCCTTTAGAAACAGACCCTATTTTTTGGGTCCATATTCATGTAGATTACCCCTTTCATCTCAAAGGGATTTTATACTTTCCTAAAATCACAAGACGTTTTGATACAAGCCAGTCTAATGTCCATCTTTATTGCAACCGTGTCTTTGTCTCTGAAAACTGCAAAGACGTCTTACCCGACTATCTCATCGTACTACGTGGTGTGATTGATAGTCCTGACATTCCTTTGAACGTCTCTCGTAGCGCGCTGCAGATGGATAGAACTGTCAAACAACTCGGCTCTCATATTGCCAAAAAAATCACCGATAAATTAACCGCTCTTTATGGCAGTGATTTTGCAAAATATTGCTCCTTTTGGAAAGACATCGAACCTGTTGTCAAATTGGGTATGCTGCAAGATGATAAGTTTTATGACAGAGCTAAAGATCTTCTTATCTGGAAAAACACGCAAGATGCTTGGACCTCTTTAAAAGACTATTTAGAAAGAGTAGCGAGCAACCATCCCAACAAAGTGTTTTATGCAGTGGATGAAAAACACTCTTCGCACTTTTTGGAAATGTATAAAGAAAAAAATATTGAAGTGCTCTTTGCGCAGTCTTATCTAGACACTCCTGTAATGAGCCTTATTGAAAGAAAACAATCTCCTGTAAAATTTCAGAGAATTGATGGAGCTGTAGATCCAAGCCTTCTTGATAGCACCAAAGAAAACTCTCTCTTAGATGCAGAAGGGAAAACACAAGGGACAAAACTTACCGAGTTTTTTAAAGCGCAGCTTGATATGAATGATGTGGAGATTGAAGCAAAAAGCTTAGCTAGCTCCCATCTCCCCGCCTTTGTGGTGTTTGATGAGCAATCAAGAAGGATGAGAGACTATCTTGCTATGACGCAGCCTGAATCAGACATGATGTTCCCTCAGAAAAAAACCTTGATCTTGAACACAAATAGCAAGTTAATTCACGCTATTTATAAGCTTCAAGAGAAAGACAAGTCCTTGGCCAAAGACCTTTCCAAACAGGTTTATGACCTCTCCCTTCTATCGCAAAAAGAGCTAGACCCTTCTCATTTTGCTGATTTTATTAAGCGCTCAAGCTTTGTTCTCGAGAAGCTTGCAGAAAAAGCATTTTTATAGTCTTTTTTTGAAAAAAGAGAGTTCTTCCGAGCTCTCTTTTTTTATCTTCACTTCTAACAAGTCTTTGATAATCAATTAGTTATAAAAACATCTTTTTTGTTTTATTGTAAATAAATTATTTTAATAATAATAATTTGTTTTTTGTTAATTGATTTATTATTAAATGATTTAATATAATTATTACAAAATAAATTTAAAAACAAGACTGTTTATATGACTACTATTACTATAGACCCAAACAATATACAGCTTTTTTCTCAGACAGCCTCTAGAGCTGTCAACAACGCGCTACCTCAGAGACAACAGACCGCTATAGCACAAAAAGTGCATGAGTTTGTCATGACTCATCAAGACGTATTTAAGAGTTATCTAGCACAATCAGCGCAACAGCAATCCCTATGGCTAAAAATCCAAAATAATGGAAGAGTAACCTTACAAACCGGTGGAAAAGAGACTTGTTTACAAAGCGCCTACGATACTACCACTTTTTTCCAAGGAATCCCCTTTCCTGGCAATCTTATGATCGTAGCCCCCATAGAAGTCAAAACAGCACAAAGTAAGCCTCATCATTACCCCTGGCATGAGCAACAAGTACCAGCTGCTCCATCACAACCACCTCAAACCGACCAAAAGGATTGGCTCAATGAACTACTTGGTGCAAATAAGCATCCATCAGCACCTCAACCCCGCCCTTCTGCTTCTACTAACCAAGATCGTCTTATGAATATCTCTAGAAAGGACAAAAACCAAGATACTCTTGCTATACAAAAGCTACGCCTGAACATAGATTCTCATGGGAATGACTTAGGCAGGATTCAAAAAAGAGTCGCAGAGCTCGATATAGAGATGGATTCCTACACCATATTTAAAGAGCAAGAAAATCTTCTTTTCACAAGAACCCCTCTTTTAGATGCTTATATTTCCTTAGGAAGGATCGGTAAAAATATACTATTTGCAAACCACTATCTTAAGCTTGCTTATGAAAAAGAGCAGCTTCTTGAAGAGTTAGAAAATATAGACGAAAGGATTCTAGACCTACAGGATCAAATTACAAGAGCTACAACAATCCCGGTTGCAAGAGCACACCTTGACGAGCTCATGAAGAAACTCCCCGCTGAGCAGCTCCCAACTTTCAATGTTACTGAGGAAGAAGATCAAGACCTTTTAGAACAACAAACACTAAATCATCAAGCAGAAGAAGAGGAAAAAGCAATCGAAGATCTCCAAGGGCAGTTAGCACGTGTTTTGGAAAAGCTCTCTTTTCATCAACAACCAAGCAAAGCTATCTTTATCAAAAACCCTCTTTCTGCCCTCTGGAGCAGCGCAATAGCCACAGGAAATCAGCTATTTTGTAGTCAAACCTACCAAAACTTAGTTCAGCAAAAACAGGCTCTCAAGAAAAAAATCAACCACCTTAAAGCCCAACACGCAAATACCCTTCACTGGAAAGATCTTCCTTCCGATGTGCGCATACTACGACACCGCATAGAAACTGTGTCCAAGCTACTACCGGAAGAAGAATAAAGTGATATTCTTTTGTAAAAAGTGCTAAAAAAAAAGCCCTACTTTGCAGTAGGGCTTTTTTCATGAAAGTAGATAAAAGACAAATAGATTACGATGACTTAGCTTCTACTGTCTGTGGTTTTTCCGCCATTTCCACATCGGTAATCGCTGCTTTAATGATCTCAATTTTAGAACCATCAACCATCTTCAAGATCACTGTTTTCTCTTCAATCCTATCAACAGTACCGATAATTCCCATAGCTGTCACACGGGAGCCTTTTTGCAAAGCACTACGCTGCTGCTCGAGTTTTTTTCTTCTTTTTTGCTCTGGTCTTAGCAAGATAAAATAAAAGAACACAATCGCTGCGCCCAGCATAATAATGGTTTGCATATAGTTCTGCTGACGAGGAGCCGCTTCTGTGGCAGCCTCTGCAAACACTGAAGAGCTCATAAACATCGAAGCTGCTGCTATTAGCCCTGCATAGAATTTTTTCATAGAAAAGTCCTTATTTTAAAACTCTGATACTTTAAGGAAAATTGTGCCCTATCAATCAGAAGAAAACAACTAAAAATCGCCTTATATAGGAGAGTGTATAGAGTGCATTTTTCGTAAAACGGCAATATTTTCCAGGTGGGGTCCATGAGGAAACTGGTCTACCGGCTGCACAGCCACTAGCTCATATCCTTTTTCTAAAAATTCTTTTACATCTTCCCATTGTGTGTAAGGGTTGCAAGACACATAAAGAATTTCTTGAGGCTGCAACGCAGCAATTTTAGCGACAACTTTTGCTCCAAGACCAGCCCTTGGAGGGTCAATCATGACAAGATCTACGGTTTCTTGTGGCAAAGAAACCTTGTTCATATCTTCTTGGATTACCTTCATATGAGAAATACTATTTGCTTCCAAATTAGCCTCTGCATCAAAGACCGCATAAGGATTGAGCTCCACCCCTATCACCTGCTCTGCTAAGGGAGCAAAAATCATACCCAACGTTCCTGTACCGCAGTAGAGATCCAGTATCAGCTTCTTTCGCCCAGGGCTTACCATAGCTAAGGCTCTGCTAAAAAGTTTTTCTGCTTGCAACGTATTCGGTTGAAAAAAGGAAGAAGGACTTATCTTGAAAGTGTATGTTTTTTGCTCTCCACTAGGGTAGGCAATTGTCATCTTCTCTTGGATATGATCCTCTCCATGAAGAAGCATCTCGTTATATTGCGTGACCATACCAGGTTTTGCAAGTTTGATTTGCAAAAAGATACTCACCTTGCCTCCAAGCACTTGCAAGAGACTCTGCGTATATTGTTCAAGCACCTGCTTAGTAAGCTGGGCGCAAGGCTCTCCGGAGACAGTAAGCATCACAAGTTTATCCCCTGTATTCATCCCTTCTCTCAGTGTAAGGGTTTGCAAAGTCCCTGTATTTTTTCGCCTGTGATATGCTTTTAGCCCTGTGCTTTTCCACCATAAAGAAGTGGATTGCAACACCTCAACCATCCACGGCCTTACTAAGTGACACTGCTGCAAAGCAACGACCTTTCCCTTAGTACCTCCCATAATCAGCCCAAGAGCTGGACCTTCTTGATCTTCATAGAAGCTAAATTCCATCTTATTGCGAAAAGACCAAGGATCTTCCATGCTTATGAGAGGAAAACACTCTGCTTGGAACGGGGAAAACAGCGTTTTGATCTTTTCTTGCTTATAGAGGCACTGCTGCTTGTAGTCTAATGTTTGCCAACTACATCCCCCACAAACCCCCGCATGAAGACATCTAGGCTCCACGCGGCAAGGATGGGCTTGCAATACCTCAAGTAGCCTAGCTTGATGAACACCCTGTTTTTTCCGCATCACCTCAGCTACAACCTGTTCACCAAGATAAGCGCCTCGTACTTCTACCTTTTTACCAAGCGCTGGGGTCACTCCCTGCGCGATTCCCTGTTTTGAATACCCCTCTATGCTGACAATACACTCTAGCCCCTGCTTCATCGTATTCCTTGTAGATAAATCCAATAAAGCTCGTAGTGTAACAAACAGAGCATATAAGTGATGCTCTCAAAAAAAAAGACGCTATATATAGCGTCTTTTTCTCACAACATTCCTCATCGACGTAGATCTTTTTATGCTCTTTTTCTTCTTTTCGCTTGCTCACAGAGCATTTCAACGCCCTTGTTCTCTAAGATTCTTGCCATTTGATGCATACGCTGCTCTGAAGAGAAATTCCCAACAATTGCTTCTTTTCCAAGAATTTTTGCATAATTTAAGATTTTGTGTAGAATTTCAGATACATCTCCACCTAGTACAAAATTCTTTTGAAACCGCACCACTTCCATCACCAAAAGCAGCCTTTGCATAAGACCTGGAATATGAGTTTTCATATCCCAGAGAAACACTTCGTGTGTCTCACAAAATTGCACATATTCATTCTCCATGTCTACATCAGGCGCTCTTGCGATCAAATCATCTAATTCTTTAAGCATTTTTTTATGTATATTTTCCACAGCTCCCCCTGGATAGAAAACTTCTTAGCAAAGAAGGTATCTGCAAGTCGCAGACACCTTCTTGTACTCTCACTATTTGCGAGTAGACTTCTTTGGAGATTTTTTAGGAAGCGCTTTTTTCTTTTTCACAGCAGGTTTAGCTTTTGCTGCGCTAGCAGAAACTTCTTTTTTTGTTTTATTGGTTTTCTCATGAGCTACAGATTGTTTTCTATATAGCTTAGCAATTTTCTCAAGCTTCACAGTGCCTGTTCTTACTCGTTGCGAAGCTGCCTTGTTGCCTCTAGATCCTTTTTCCAAATCTTTCGTCACACATGTTAACAGTTCTTGTAACTGACTCATTGTCTCTTTTAGCGCCATACACCATCTCCTAATTGTGGTTGTAAATGATTGCATATTATCATTCCATATTAAGTTTTGAGATTATTCTGCAACTGTTTTTTAAAAAATTTTTTAAGAGGTTTTGCTTTGTTTTTGTGCATTTTTACTAAAAAACGGTTTAAGCAAGCCTGAAAACAGGTTTTTACGAACACGCAAAAACCATGTTTTTTTAAGAAAAATTACAACGACACAGTTTTTTTTCTGCTATTGTTGACATACGGTTTTATGAAAAAAACCGTTTTGGCTTTTATAGAAAATCTATGTAGCGATTTCCTGACGGTGAAGAAGCTTGACGGCTTCTGCAAAGAGTGCAGATCTATCTGTTTTGTTATTTTCTTGCAGTCTTTTAATGTAGATTTCATGGAAAAGAGCTTCTTCTTCCTCTGTTAGATAGAGTGTGAGCTTATTTTTTTTGACATTTCTGCGTGGAGCTGTTTCTTGAGAAACAGGTTTTGGTTTTTTATAATCACCAAAAGACATTTTTTCTAAAATCTCATCGGCAGCTTTTGCTATCTTGCTCATCTTTTTTCCTCACTTCTTGCTAAAAATTCTTCAGCGAGCGCCTCATAGGCCACAGCTCCTTTACAAGAGGGATCATAATCAAAGACTACCTGCCCTTTCGACTGCGCTTCATTAATGCGCACGTTAGGAGGAATCTTGGTATGAAAAATCTTATTACCAAAGACCCTTTCAATGCTTTGGAGTACCTCTTTTGCAATCTTAGCCCTTGTATCATAAAAGGTGATCAGCACTCCACTGATTTGAATGTTATGACTCACAATGCTGTTGATATCTTTATTGACAAAATTCAGTGTTTCAATAAAGTTACTCACTCCTTCTAAGCTAAAATAACTCAGCTGAATAGGAAGTATCACTTGATGCGCAAAGGTAAACGCATTCATAGCAAGCGTCCCAAAGGTTGGAGGACAGTCGATCACAAGAAAATCATATCCTTTAAGATCTGCAAGTCTTGTGCGCAATCTAAATTCTTTCGCTCCCATCATGGAGAGTTTCATCTCAGCTACTGCTAGCGATAAATCGCTAGGAATAACATCTAGTCCTTGAATATATGAGGATTGGATCACCTCGCGTACAGGACAGTGATCATAAGAAAGAAGTTCTGCGAGTGTTTTTTTGTTTTTGGTAGAAATGCCAAGACCAATGGTTGCATGCCCTTGAGGATCGGTATCTATCAAGAGCACCTTCTTTCCCATTTTTGCTAAAGCTGCGCTCAAATTAATCGCAGTAGTTGTTTTACCAACGCCCCCTTTTTGATTGGCTACAGCAATAACTTTCATAGATGGTTACCTCTTATGCAAATGAGAGTTAACAGTACTCAAAAAAGAGGTTAACGTCAAGAATACAGCTAAGCTGTTTTAGCGTAAAAACGTCACTTATGAGATGGCGCTTCTTTAACAATCCGATGGATAAGTCCTTTAAAAATATACTCGTGAAAAGGTAAAAGTAGATACCAATATAACTTACCAAAAAGACCTTGTGGATCAAAAATAGACTCCATTCTCAGAAGCGTCTTGTGACCAGAAGGCTTTAGATAAAACGTTAAAAAAGCTTCTCCAGGCACTTTTATTTCTGCTTTAAAAACAATTTGCTCATTCTCTTTCATCACAATAACACGCCAAAAGTCCACAGGATCTCCTACCTGCAAAGAAGTAGCATCTAATCGAAGCCGACGACAGCCTACACCACCACAGAGCAAATCAATAACTCCTCTTAGTTTCCATAGCCACTCGCCATACCATCCATTTTTCCCTCCTAGAGTTTGTAGATAGCGATAGACCTTCTCTGGCGATGCATCAATCATGTGCTCATAGCTTTTCTTCTTACGTTTTTTAGGATCTGCATGAAATGTTTTTTTCACAAACCCTCTTGAAGAGATCGCGCTATACCATCTGCGAATCATTTGCTTTTTCTCTTCTGCAATCACCTTATGAAGAGCTTCTTGATAACCAAGAGGCTTGATAGAGAAATATTCTCGTGCTGCATGAGATCGTACTATGGAATCATGTTGAATGCTTTGAATGAGTTTTCTCCCAATTCTTGCATAGACAGGAGTGACAAGTCCGAGCCATAAACTTGAAAGCCATGGCGTAAGTACGGGAACTGTAAAAATCTTTCTCTTCAGTTTTTTTTCTGCAGCATAAGCGAGCATGAAATTTTTGTAGGACACCTGCGTAGCACCTCCGATTTCTATAATGAGATGACCACTCCAAGTTAACTGCATCGCTTCACATAAATATAAAAGCACATCTTGGATATAAATAGGTTGAACAAGTTTTTCGATCCACTGAGGAGCTATCATCACAGGAAGCTTATTAACAAGTGCCTTCATCATTTCATAAGATAAACTGCCAGCACCTATGATGACAGAGCTTCTTAGCTCACATACAGCCACTCCTGTGCTTGCAAGAATTTCTCCTACACGGCATCTGCTTCTCATATGCGCAGATAGCCTTGTTTCTGCAGCGACAAGGCCTCCGAGATAGATGATCTTTTGTACGCCAGCTTTTTTAGCAGCCCTTGCAAAATGGTACGCTCCTTGCTCTTCTAGCTTTTCAAAGGCTTGTGTAGCTGCCATAGAGTGGATCAAATAAAAAGCAATATCGATTCCCTGCAAAGCTTTTTCTAATGAAATAGGATCAAGTACATCAGCTTGCACAACGTCAACCTCTCTTTTCCCTAATCGTGAAAGGAGGTTTTGTGGGTATCTAGCTAAAGCTCGCACCTGATACAACTGTGTATCTAGTTGCTGTAAGAGCAGTCCCCCTACATATCCTGTAGCACCTGTAACAAGTATCCTTTTTTTCAATGTAACGCGCCTCTTTTGCTTGTATAGATATAACAACAAAGAGATATCACATCAGGGAGATTTTTTCTTCTTACTAAAGAAAATCAGAAAGAAGCAGAAATACCCAAGCGAACAATAGGAGAAGCCTGTAGAGGAAAACCTGGTAAATATCCCCTAGTTTTATAGCCAAGATCTGAATAAAAAAAGGTGAGAGTGTCATGAATGCGCCAGCGCGACACACAGGAGAGCGACGCCCCCCACTTTCTTTCTAAAGAGTCTAGATACGTATCTAAAGGTCTCACCCCATCCATGAGCTCTTGAAGTGTCCAAGCCACCAAAAAATTCGGCTGATACCAGCTATCAAAACGGAGACCTATACTCATGTTGTCATGAGATAGCATCTCATTATAGTGAATTCCTAAGCCAAAATACTCAAGGTCTGCATGGCGGCCTGCTTTGACATAGGTGTAAACAGGAGTTGTGTTATAGACGAAATAGTTCTCCACATAGTACTCAAGCCCATAGGGAGCAAGTTGTACGCTCAGGTTAGGAAGCCACTTGAGATTTCCTATACAAATCATCGCAAGAGGAAGGCTCTTTCCTGAAAAAATATAGTACATTTGCGCTGCGAATGCATAGTAGATCATAGGATCGCATAAATTATAAAGAAGCTTGCTTTTTAGCTGATGCAGCCCAAAAAATGACTCTTGTGGATACAAGAGGTTAAGACCTGCCAAATAAGCCAAAATATCGTTACCATCCATCAGATCATAGGTTTCTGGATCTGACACGCTCGGAAAAGAGCTTGCTAGCGCATAGAGCAAAGGAGAAAGCTGCGCAGCGTTGTACATAGAAGCAGCTCTTGGATCAATGCGACCTTGGGCCATCCATTTGCATTTCAGATTTCTTGCTAAAATGTTCTCTGCTTCTAAGCCTGCTACGTCAACTGCTTGAATCTCTCCAACACGTATTTGTAAAGAAGCATTCCAGTTTGTAGCTCCTCCTCCTGCACCATAAGGAAACGGCCAGCCAAAAGAATAACCAGTTACTTTTCCATGATGCATGCTTCTTATTCTATATCCATGACCAAACACTTCATGTTGGACAACATCTGTAAAAGAATTCAGAGGATCCCAAAAAAGAGTAAGCTCCATCCAACGTCCAAGACCTGGCAAAAGACCTCTTGCTGGAGGATCTTTTGGTGGCAAAATACCCTCTTCTCTTTGCTCTAAAGAGCTGTGCAAAGTAAGCATATCCTCACTACCCATGAACGGAGAGGCATGAGGGTCGATAAACAGTTCATAATGACTTTGAGAGAGCAAATAACTAGAAGCTAATAACGTCCACGCAAACCATTTAATCACAATTTCACTCGAGATAAAAAAATATAAGGGCTAGATGATATCACTTAAAGTATGTTCGAGACAAATAAAAAAGGCCATCTGGTTTCCCAGATGGCCTGACGATACTAAAAAAACCTTGGCGACGACCTACTCTTCCGTACTCTTGTGCACAGTACCATCGGCGATGAAGAGCTTAACTTCTGAGTTCGGGATGGGATCAGGTGTTTCCTCTTCTCTATTATCACCAAGAACATAACCTACTTGTCTTATAGAATTCTTCACTGACACAAAACGATGCTTGAGTCTAATCCTTCTTCCTTTGTAAAACGCTTAGCGTTTCATTCATGGACTCAGCGATAACTTCGTCATCACTGCGCCGATGAAAAAAAAAGTGACCAAGCCTTTGGACCTATTAGTATTGGTTAGCTGAGCACATTACTGCACTTACACACCCAACCTATCAACCCTGTAGTCTTCAGGGGGTCTCATAGGGATACCTTATCTTGGAGGAGGCTTGGCGTTTAGATGCTTTCAACGCTTATCCTTTCCAAACATAGCTAATCAGCAATGCCCTTGGCAGAACAACTGAATCACCATTGGTTTGTCCACTTCGGTCCTCTCGTGCTAGAAGCAGCTCTCCTCAAGTATCCTACGCCCACAACAGATAGGAACCGAACTGTCTCACGACGTTCTGAACCCAACTCGCGTACCGCTTTAATAGGCGAACAGCCTAACCCTTGGGACCTTCTCCAGCCCCAGGATGCGATGAGTCGACATCGAGGTGCCAAACCGCCACGTCGATCTGAACTCTTGGTGG